>Ga0214170_1000126_pt1 | contig 32891 bp, 54 predicted proteins | sample TroBogEpilimnion_2_FD_153008 | JGI IMG/M metagenome (GOLD analysis project Ga0214170, IMG submission 153008) | Freshwater microbial communities from Trout Bog Lake, WI - 27JUN2007 epilimnion | ecosystem: Environmental > Aquatic > Freshwater > Lake > Epilimnion/Euphotic zone | place: Trout Bog... | reverse complement strand
AGAATCTGCTATCTACGCAACTGGTTATTGGAATGGTATTCAGAAAGCCAAAGAAAAGAATGAAACCTTAGACACAAGGTCTTACTTGATTGGTAGATATGATGGTTTGCGTGAACTAACAGATGAGGAAATAGATAATATTTTTGGGATATGTGCATTAAACACAACAGTAACTTTAACAACAGAACAATGTTATTGGATTGTTGATGCAATACTAAGAAAGGCAAGTGAGAAATGATTGATTATAAAAATATAGTTCAAGGCAGCCAGGAATGGCTAAATTGCAGATTAGGTCGAGTTACTGCTAGTCGAGTTGCTGACATCATGGCAAAGACTAAAACAGGTGTATCTGCTAGTCGAGGTAATTATTTAATAGAACTTGCACTTCAACGAGTAACAGGTAATATTGAGCCTTCTTATACTAATGAGGCTATGCAAAGAGGAACTGAAGAAGAACCTAGAGCACGTATAGCATACGAGGTGCATACCAATAGTTTTGTTGACCAAGTGGCATTTATTGACCATCCTACAATTGAATGGTTTGGGGCTAGTCCAGATGGTTTAATTGATACAAATGGTATGGTAGAAATCAAGAATCCAAACAGTAGCACACATTGGGCAACAATAAAAGCTGATGAAATACCTACTAAATATTACATTCAAATGATGGCACAATTAAGTTGCACAGGTCGTGAATGGAATGATTATGTGAGTTTTGATAGTAGATTTCCTGAACGTAGTCAATTGTATATAAAACGTCTTTATCGAGATGATAAATACATTGCAGAAATGGAAAGTGAAGTAAAGCGTTTTTTAGAAGAAGTTGAAAGTGAAGTTCAATTAATTAAGGAGAAATAAATTGGGAATACGTTACTACGTTAAGGCTGCATTAAGTGAGTTTACTGATAAAGATGGTAAGTCCAAGAAGAAATATCAGTCAATAGGAGTCGTTATAGAGACTAAGAACGGCTTAATGTTGAAGCTTGAGTCATTACCATTACTAGCATTAAAAGAAGGCTCTTTGATGTGTTATTTGAACGAACCAGAGGATAAAGCAGATTTTCCTAAAACATTAGCTGAAATAGATTCTGACGTGCCTTTCTAAGGAGATAATCATGCAAGGAAAAATATTGCAATTAAATAGGTTTAAATGGATTCCAAGTGTTCAAACTGATATTATGAAAACTTGGGAAAGATTCGGATTTATGAAGCCTTCAGAATCAGCATGGTTTCGTGAGAAATGGGAAGGAGTAAAAAATGGGAACAAAGCTTAAAGTATTAGTGCCTGCTATTAAAGAAAAGTCAGGTAAAGTAATTATTGCACCTAGTAAAGCCTATAGCCACGATGAATTAAAAAAGAAAGCTGGTAAAGAAGCTAAAGGTGCTAAGCATGACTTTGAACTTTCTAATGGCAAAATAGTCAATAGAAAAGAAGCAGCTAAAGTTGCTGAAAGAGCTGGTGAAGTTCCTAAATCAGTTGGTAAGAAACTTCATAGCCACGACCTTAGGCGAAGTGCAGGTATTAAAAAGAAGTAATTACTTTTGTGGATGTGCTTTATTCATAGGGAGCTTTTCATGCTGTTTAAGCTCTCTTTTGACTTCTACTAAACCATGACGTAATTGCATAAATTGTTTATCTTCACGCTTTTGCTCAGCTTTAGATTCAATTTCCATATTTTTCGTATTCATTATTTTCCTAACATATTTAAAGCTACCAGTTGAACTTCTCCACAGCGTTTTAACCAACCATTACCATACACATTAAAATTGGATAAATTCTGATAAAACTTTATTTTTGCATCAGTAAATCTTTTTAATAAATCGATAGCATCAGCATTTTTTATTGCATTTAATGTTGCTGGTCCAAATATGCCATCATTGTTTACTCCTAAAGCTGTTTGAATGAGCTTTTTAGATTCATAAGGCCCTGCATTTATAGCGAAGTCAAACGCTGCATAATCTACACCTACAGGAAGGTCATCACCCTTTACAGCGTCCCAATAATCACGCTTATAAAGTGGTTTAACGTCATCAGGTTTAAGTGCTTTCATTTCATCTTGGCTTACTTTCTTGCCGATAAAATTTTCCCAATTTGCTTGAGTACAACCCAACATTGTGCAACCTTCTCTTCCATCAGGTAAATGATTGCCCTTATCCCTTTGGTCAGAAGTAAAACCCCCTTCGGATTTAATAACCAACTGAAAAGATTTGTCATAGTTATCCTTCATCGTTATTTCCAATCTTAATACCTGTAATCAAACCTATAAATCCACCAACAATGGTCTGAAATGCAGGTGTAATCGCTTCAAATATTTTAGTGTTATCTACTTTGTCAAAAAAAAGCCCAGTTAATAAAACAAACACCATGCTTAATAATATAATAGACAATGTTACAGTTGCTATCAATGTTACATAATTAGATAAAGTTTCTTTGTTCATATAGGTGTCGATTGATGTAATAGTTCGTCTTTATGTTGGCTTCCTGCACTTGAACCAAAGTAAAAGCCAATAATTCCTGTCCAAGCTGTGCCTAATGAACCAAGCATTATCATAAGTTCATCAGACTTTTGAGCATATCCCATCATTAAAGCAAATAAAATACCAAAGAATCCAACAGTTACTAATAAAGCTAAAAGTGGTGGAACGATTGATTTAGTCGATGCTTGTAAATCTCTAGCAGACTTTCTATCATCTACAGCTAATTTTTCAAAGTTTAAACCTAACTCTTGTGCTTTAGCTTGCAATTCAATCTCAGCTTGTTTAAGACTTGCTAATTGGTCAGCCGTTAATTTACCTGAATCTATCGTAGATTGAACATCTTTTTCATCTATGCCTAGAGCTTTAGATATGGCTGTAACTGCTAAACCTGCAAGTGGTCCACCAAGTGCTGTCGCTATGCTTGGAGCAATTTGAGTTAACCATTCCATATTATTTTCCTAAAAATGTTTTAATCATTTCAGCAGTAAAATTCGGTCCAAGCAATACAGCAGCAATTAATCCATACAAAAGATACTCTATTTTTTGCATACGCTTAGAACCTTTATCAAATGATTCTAATATGCCTTTATATCTTTCAGCACATACTTGCTCGTGAGCATTTAAACGCTTATCCGTGTCGATAACTACATTTTCCATATCCATATTATGTCTTCATATATTTAATTAAGTTTTCTAATATTTCTATTGTTGCATCACTTTTAATTCTATTGGCTTTATAAGAAATAAATTTAACATTGTTTTTTACATAACCTAATTTTGGAATCATTCTATCCAAAGAGGGAGAAAAGTCTTTTTCTGTTTTTGAACCCCAAACAAATGGCACTTTTAAAACAGGGCATAAATTATCTTTTGGAAACATATCTATTAAATCTTGCCTAGTAAGATTAAATGGGACATTTTGTTTTTTTGCTCTAATTTTTGCTTGGCTACAAGTTCGAGTAATTCTAAATTTAAAAGGATTTTTTTCAAAAGAATTTTTTGTGTATTGTTTTTGCGTAAGTCTTGTTGGATTTGCTCGCCTAAATTCTCCATGTTCAATGCCAATTCTAGACATAAGGCATTGTCGACAATCTTTTTTAAGGTCGCGAATCCGCCTAAGCATTGGTTTATTACATTTTGGGCAATTATCTGGGTATTTTTTTTCATTGGTCATACTCCATATTATAATTTATAATTTGCCCTAAGTCTTCATTACGAATGCAAGTGCATAGTACGGAGGCATATTTGCATTTGCACCATTTGTTCCTGTTGCATTAATAGATGTTGATGTTGATACTGAAATTCCTGTTGTTTGTGATGCCATACCTCTGGAATCTGTAGATTGTGAACCAGTTGAGCCAGTATATGAAAAATAATTACTATCTCCACTCCCGCCATTGCCACGAGTTGTATTATGAACGTGACCAGGGTCTGATACGCTAGAACTAGAACTAGCTGAGTGCGTATGGCTTACAACAATAGCATCAGTTGAACCACCTGTTTGACCTACTGTGTAAGTATTGCCTGCACCTAATATAAATGAGTTTCTAAGGTCTGGTGTTCCATTATTACCATCGCAAAGAACAAAACCACTTGGAATAGAACCAACAGAACCTGACCATATTAATATACAGCCACTAGGAAGGCTAGGAGTCGTTGAAGGAATAGTTGATAGTAAGCCTGCAATGTTGTCATAAGTATTCACCAAGACGCTATTAGCCGTCTCTAAAACGAATTTATATGAGTACCCATAAAGCAACCACATTTCTTGTGGAAGTTTGCCATCAGCACCTAAAATAATAGGATTAGCATTAGCAATCGTTCCATTAACAGTTGTATAAGTTGCTAATGGAGTTGAACTACCTGCTTGATAAGTAAATAATTGACCACCTGCCAATATATTACCTAAAGCATCAAAATTAGTTACTCCATTAAACAAAGGCGATAGATTTACAGTTGCCATATTATTTTCCTATTTTTCTTGAACAATTCCAGCATGTGGGTCTAAAGTTTCATTAACAAATTTACTTTTGTTTAATCGTTCCATGATTTCTTTACCAGCACCAACTAAAGGTATTGAAGCTCCACCTGTTGCTTTTGCTAAAGCCATTTGACCTTTTAAAGATAATCCTTCTTTTAATAAATCGCCTAAATATGCTGAGTAACTATTAGAATAATTAAATGCTTTATCTCTTGGTTGAGCAACTTTTCCTGACAAAATTCCTAAATCTAATAAATCTTGTGCTGATTCAGCATCATGCACATATTTTGTTTTAGATGATTGTGACCTTAAATATTTATTATACATATCAGGTCTTAATTGTGGAGTTTGTGTATTAGGAACTAAAGCATCTCTAGCATTAATAATATCTCCAGCTTTAAGTGCTTTTAAAGCAGTAGGGTTATCTTTAATTTCTTCAATCATTCTTCGTGTTACTTCAGGAGTCGCATTTGTAACATATTTATCGTGAAACTTTGATGCGTTTAAACTTTCCATTGATTCAGCTTCAGCAATATCTGCTGCTTCTTTAATTGCTGCTTTATATGCTGGATTTGTTTTTATAATGTTTTGACGTTCAACATTTAAACTTCTTGCTCTATCAGCTAATGCTTTTAATTGCATAGCTTGTGGACTTCCACCTTCAGCACCAAATATAGGTAAATTTTCTAATTCATTTCTAGCAATCCAAGCAGCTTGTCTAGCTTTTCCATCTTTAGCACTACGCATTTCATCAGCTAAATTACTACGCAAATATTCATAAGCCTCAAATGTTGGATTTTTATAAAAGTCTTCTAAATCACCTTTTATTGCGTCTGACAAATGTCTAGTTTTTAATTGTCTAGATAATTCATTATTAATATTATTTTGTAATTGACCAACATCAATAGGAAATTGACCACCATTTGCTGTTTCTAAATCTTTGTATGCTTGTCTAATATTATCTAAACGTATTTTATCTTTAGCTGCTAAAGCATTAATTTGTGTTTGACCAATGTTTTCTTTTGTTAATTCACCAATATCAGAAGCATGTTTATCTAATAATTTATCAAATGCTGTTTGAAATTGTGATGGTTGTTTGCTAAATAAATTTTGCAATCTTTCATCAGTTGTTCTTTTATTCCACTCATCAGCATATCTTGCTGAACCTGTGCGTTGACCTTGAGATAAATCTATTCCATGTTTTTCTTCAAGAGCTTTTGTTTCTAATGCTGGTAAATTTATTTTTTCTATAGGTGCATTACGAATTACATTTTGTGTTTCATCACTTAAATTAGGTATTAAAGCATTAACTTGATTTTGTTTAGTAACATTTGCTGCACCTACACCTGTCATAGGTTCAGACTCATATTTAACACCTTCAATAGTTACTGTAGGCTTATTTTTAAGTTTTTGAAATGCTTCTTGAGCAGGTGCTACTGTTTCAGCTACAGTTTCAGCAATAGGTTGTAATGTCTTTCCTGTTGCTTTTAATGCAGGTTTAACTCCTGCAATTACTGGTTCTCCTGCAACAGCTAAAGGTGCTTCATATACTCCACCTTTAATCATTTCACCTAATACTTGTCCTGGTCTTTGTTCTGATAATGCCGTTAAAGACTGTATAGGATGTGTAAGCGTTTGATACATACCTTTACCAGCTTCTATTAATTTTTGACGAGCTTCTTCTTTCATTTGCTTATCGCCAATAATAGGCATGCCACCTACACCATATTTCAGCATATTAGCTGTTATTGCGTTCTTTTTCCAATCTTCCCAAGACATTTGTCCTAAGACATTAGATATATCAGAAACTATAGGTTCTAAACCACTTCCGCTTATAGCTCTAGACCTTTGTCCTTGAGCAACTAAATTAGGATTATAAAAGCCAGGTTTGTATTCTTGTTCTTGTGGTTGTGTAGCATTAAATAAACTACTTTTATCTTGTTGAAACTCACTTAAAATATCAGGTTCAGTATAAACTTTAGGCTCAGTTGAAACAGGTTTATAACTAGGGTCAATAACTGTATGAACAGGGTCTTTCTTTCCTAATGGTCTATGTAATCCGAATTGTTTTAAAAAATCATCAGGAACTTCTGAAGATATATCAGCAGCATCAGTATGGAATACATCTTTATTAGGATAATCAGCAGGATTAATTGGCATATAAATGCCTTTTTCTCCACGCTTATATCTATTATATAAATCTTGTTGTTCTTTTCTTGTTCTTGCTTGGCTTGTAACAGGTAAATCTTTACCAAATTTTTCTTTATAAGCTGTTTTAGCTTGTTCTAAACGATTAGCAAACTCTGGATTTAATTCAGGTGTCTTGAATGACTTTTTAAATTCTGCAAAATCACTAAGAACATCAGGTTCAGCAAATTCAACCATTAATTTTCTCCTCGTTCTAATCTATGGAGATTTTTTAAACTTTTTTCAAATTTTGTTAAGTCTTTACCTTGCAACAATTCTTTTTTAGCTTTAGCTTTTTCTTCTTTGGACATATCAGAATTAACAATATTTTGATATTTAAATACATCAGCATCAAAATTATTAGTCCAAGCATTTTTAAAACTAGAAGCATTTAAATGGCCATTAACATTACCTTTTTTATCAATATAAGCATTTAAACCTTTATTGAATTTTATATTATTAACAGTATCAGCTTCAATTCTTTCTAAAATCTTTTCTAAACCTTTTTCACTTAAATTTGCATTAGGTGATGTTTGAGAAATAGTTTCTCTTGATGAATCTGTTTTAGCTCCTAAAATAGCACCTTGACGAGCTTGTATATCAGCAGCGTTTTTAACTAAAGTTTCTAATTCAGGGTTAGCTATAAATATTTGTTTAGCACTTCTTAAACCTTGACCTAAAGCTGTTCCTGAACTTTCTTTAATTGACTTTCTTGCTGCACGAATAGAAGTTAATAAATTAGAAGAATCAGAAGCAATATCTGAAGATTTTTGCCTTAAAACTAATCCTTCTTCATAACTTGGTTTTTCTAATTCAGATATTTGTGGAGGATATGTTTCAGGTCTTTTTGGAAATCTTTCAATAAATAATGGTTCTTTAGTTTCAGTTGGTGCATTTGATGGTGCATTTGATGGTGCAGGTTGTTCGCCACCAATAACAGGCAATCCATAAGTAGCCGTAGGAACATTACCACCGACTGATGGTTGTGTAGTTGTTTGAACATTAAGACCACCAACATTTTGTAAATTAACTCTAGGAGCAAATGCTTCTAATTGTTGTGCAGGTGTAAGTAATTGTTCAGAAGCCTGAATAGCTGTTCTAGAAATATTTGGATTAGGTTTATCGCCCATTAATCCCAATGAACTAATACTAGAATCAATATATGATTCCATATTTTTATTGCCAGCATATTGTTTTTTTAAAGCCATCAAGGCATCAAGATATGCTTTTGGCTCATTTACATTAGCACGACCTAATGCTCCAAAAACAGAAGCAATAACTCCTTTTTCATTTTGAGTCATATTCACTTTGGCATTTTCAGCCGTTGTGTGATTGTTTGCTAAAGTAGTTAATTTTGTTGCATGTTCAGTTCCACTTAAAGGTGCTATTGCTGGCAATACAGAATTGATTTTATTAATGTCAATTTCACCTTTATCATTTTGAAAATTCTCAGGATTTGACATAAATGCTTGTATTGCTTTACGTTCATCATTTAACTGAGATTCTCTTTGTAAACCAAAACCAGCTTTTTCTGATTCTATTCCTGCTGTTTTTGAAAGAGCCTGTTCCTTTGAAATCATCGCTGGATACAATTCTTTTAACTTAGATAATTCATATTGCGACTTTTGAATACCTAACATTTCAGATAAAGACATACCTTTAGGTGCTTGTAAATTGCCAAATATACTTGTATCAGCTTTTTGAACTTCTGCCATAATTTATCCTATGAAGTTAAATAATTTGTACCACTTGGCACATAATTAGAACCTAAAGATGGAGAAACACCTGCTCCAGTCGTTGAAATAGGTGTCGTTTGACCTTGACCTAAATTTGATAAATAAGCTAAATTACCTAAATTATTTAATGCTCCACCATAAGCATTTGCTTGCCCTATTTGACCTGCAGCTAATGAATTACCAATACCTGTTGTTAAATTAGCTACATTAGTTCCTGTGCCAAGCATCGCATTGGCTGCACCTGTTGTGCCTTGTAAACCAATACCTGCTAATCCTGATAAACGATTGTAAAGATTAGTTTGATTTGCTGTGTAGTTATTAAATGCGTTTTGATAAGCATTTGCTGCAAAGTTTTGTGTATAGTCTTGTAAGCCTCTTAAAGCGTTTCCACTTACCATTCCACCTGTAGCATTTGCAGCTGCATTTGTTGCACCTTGACCTTGTTGTAATTGAAAAGCGTAATTAGGTGCTAAATTAGCATTTAAATCTTGATTACTAAATTGGCTTGTTAAATAAGGCATACTTGCATTAATTTGATTTAATGATGTTGTGCCTAAATTTTGGTAAGGTTGATACAAATTAGCTGCTTGACCACCTGTTTGCAATAATTGATTTTGTGCAGCTGCTTGTGCATTAGCTTGAGTTTGAGCAGCACTCTTAGCACCTTGAGCACTAATTAATGAGCCAGCTACAGTAGCTCCAGCAATAGCAGTCATTCCCCAAGTCATAATATATTTCCTTTGTTTTCTAATAAAGCATCGACAGAATCAATTAAACCCATGTTTTCATAATTAGGCGATATTACTTCATCTTCAATTTTATCTAAATCATTTTCATTTGCAAATTTAGTTAAATGAATAGTTGTCCATAAAGTATCTTCTACAGCATAAACTGAACGCTTTAAACCTATTTCAGAAACAAACGTAATTGGTGCTTCTAAATGTTTTTCTCCAAATTCGGTATAAACAATTACTTTACCTTTTGAAATAATATTTAAATGCTGATGTTTATGTATTTTACCTATTATTAAAGTATCTTTGGGTATAAACATTTCTCTAGCATAAGTGCAACATCCGTATTTTTCATCAATAGGAGAAAAATAATGTTTAACAATACAATCTTCTAATTTTGATTCAATTTGACCATTTTTAATCATTTCTTGTAAGCCATTTTGAATAGACAAAATATCTTGTCTAAATTTAACTTTTTCTAAAGAATTATCAATAATATTAGACATTGTAATAAGGCACTTTATAGGGTTTACCATTAACAGTTACATTAATAAATCCTACAGGATTTGAAGGTAATGTGCCGTTTCCTTTTGTTGCTGTTGGTGCTGAACCAAAATTCAATAAATTTAAAAACCATTGTTGCCAAGCTCTAGTCGGCATTTTATTGCCATCATCTAATAATGGTGTTTGTGGATATGGATTATTAACACCTGTTCCCCATAAATTGCTATTCTGAGACATTAGTTTTCTCCTACACTAGCTTTTAAATTTGCTGAAACAATAACGGCTTTTATAGGGTCAGTAACAGTTACTTCAAATACTCTATCTCTTGACCAACCTAATCTTCGCCAAATAATACGATTCTTATATTTACCAATAGTTCCAATACTTGACCAATGCTCATTACTCCAAGTTGAGCCACCATCATTACTCCATCGCAACATAGCTTGAGGATTTGCACCCACTACTTCACCATTTAAAGGAATAGTTACACCTGTTAATCCTACGCCTGGCTGAAACTGTATTTGTAATTCTTCAAAATATTGACGCTGTAAATCTGAAACTAAATGAGGTGCTCGTCTTAATCTGCGAATAGTATCGCCATTGTCAGTGTAGTTATTTAAATCTATTTGATAAATTTGCCCATTTTGCCAATCTCCAGCTAATACTTTGCCCTGAAACAATGCTGAAACTTGTGTTCTATGTCTATGATATACGTTATTGCTATCAACCCACAACCATTTATGCCACATTCCTGTTGCAATATCATAAGCCCATGTTAAATCAATCGTAGGAAACGATATTACATATACTTCATGGCCTTCTAATTGATAAGTATAAGCAACAGCATCAGCAATATATTGGTCAACTAAGGTATTTTCTACAGCATGGGTCGATATACGAGTCGGAAAATATCCGTTCATTTGCACTATTTCAGCTTGACCACGATTATTTTTACTTAAATAAGCAAAAGAATTTCCAAGTCTAGAAATAGAAAATGGAGCAACAATACCTTGCTGACTAGAAGAACCAGGTATTCTTTGAAATGGAAATGGAAATGTTCCAACATCAGCCCATACTTCACTTGTGTTTTCCCCTAGTAAATAGACTTGCCCATGGTCGCATATTAAAGATACAAGATTATCAGGGCCAGTAAATTTACTCGCATAACTTAATGAATAAGTAATAGGACTTAAAATATTAGAAGCTGCCCATTGTTGCGTATTAGGGTCGTTATAAACAAAATAATTGTCAACAACATCAACGACTGTAGCACCACTAAATGCACCATCAGTCGTAGGTATAACACTAAAATTCAAGGCATACATGGTTCTTGAAGCAATACTTTGTGAATTATTAATCACATAATTACCTGTTCCACCTGTTCCTGTTCCAAATGTTAATGTTAGGGTTAACCCTGTTCCTACGTTATTGGTAGAAGTCGATACAGGATTTATTGGAAGTGATGTATAAGCACCTGCATAAGTTTGAGTTAAGCCTGTTACGACTCCTCCTGAAACTGAAGTTACTGTAAAAGTAGCTGGACTACTTCCATAAACCCCACCTAAAACCGATACAGTATCGTTTACAGCGTATCCTGTTCCACCTGTAGTGATACTAGCACTTAGAACTGTTCCGTTGCCTAGAGCCGTTATAATCGTGTTTGGTGTTACTCCTGTGCCTGTTATTGTCTGACCGACATATAATGTTCCTGAAGTAACTGCTGATACTGTTAAAGTAGTTGTTGCGATAGACGCTGTAATAACTGATGCAACATTCGCTGAGTTCATTTGTTCAGGTGTTGCTATAGTTGCCGTATTATTTAATGTCCAAGTCGTTCCTGAGCCACTTACGATGACTGTTTCAGATGGAACTCCAAAACCAAATAATGCTTGATTAGCAGATATTGTTCCACTAATAACACGAGTAACTGTCAGAGTATTTCCTGATATTGTTCCTTGAAATATAGCAGCACTTGGGTTTGAAATTCTCCATGTATAACGATAGTTTCCATCAGTAATATAGACGTTTACTCCGTTATCTGTAATTCCTACACGACCACTATTCGTATTTAATTGACCAATAATCGTAGGAGTAAAAGTAGAATTTAATACATAAACATAATATCCACAAACAGCAACCATATAATTGCCGCCTGATACTGTTCTCATGCCACGAACTTCAGCTTGTGGAGATAAAGCCACTATTGATGTAAGTCCAGGTGTCGGATATAAAGCAATAACGCCTCTAGAACCTTGAGGTTTAGTAGGGTCTATTTCAGGATACCAATTAATACACTCTTGGCTGTCTTGATACAAAGATGGAGCTTCATAACTTGCACCTACAAAACCAAAGTCCATATATCTCCTAAGTTATTGATTATTAACAAATAAATCACCTGAAGAAACCCCCACTGAGTATCCAACCAGCATCTTTTGCCCTTCCAACCAACATAGAATCAGGATAACCTGCAGCTGCAATCGGCATCATATTATTGCGTTTAATAGTAGATTTAGCTTGAGCAGCATATCCTTGAATCATTCCAATTTGTATTTGTGAAGCTTTGCCATACATCGGCATCAGTCGTTCAGCTAAACACCATCTAAGAGCCATTGAATAGCCTTGAGGTAATACTATCGTATCGTTAAATGTTTCATATCCACTAAAAATAGTAGATGAGAACATATGCATTTCACCTTGTGAAGGATTAGGCCATACAAATACGTTTCCATGGTCAGCATTAGGATTGTAATAAAGAGCTTTTGGCCATGGACCATTTAATGTCTTTAATCCAATTTGATTGTAGTTTTCTAAAGCAAGAACAGCGACTTGATAATCTAATCCACCATTTTGAACAGCTTGACCATTACTTTGTGTATTTACTCGAACATAGGCTTGGTCTATAAATAATGGCTTTTGATAATATGCTGTAATCGGTATCGGAGTAATCGTTGCTGTCATAGCTTCACTACCGACTGTTTGAGAGTTGTTAACAGTATATGTGCCTACACCACCACTTGCATTTAAAACGCTTTGTATAGTCGTATTTGCTGATACTCCTGTACCTGATATAACAGCTCCTACTCCTAAATAGCCTTGAGTTATTGCTGATACATTTAAAGTTGTTCCTGAAATAGAAGCTGTGAAATTAGGTGCTAATGTTGTTGCTGGATTGCTTAATTGATATGTTCCTACTTCATTGACGTTACCACCTGCACCTGTAATAAATTGAACAATCTTTGTGCCTGTAGGTATGCCTGCACCTTTTAAGGTTTGACCTTGTGCGACTGCTCCTGTTGTTACACCTGTAATAGTTAAAATATTACCTGTAATTGTTCCTAATATGCTTGCACCTATGTAATTAGCTGTTGATGCTGTCGGACCGATTGTATATTGAATTTGACCTGATATTAACGGAAATATAATCTCTGTTGTGTTATATACCATCATATCCTCATTAGACCATTGGTCTATAAGGTCATTTAACATATCAAAAGCATCTTGAGCAGCTTCAGGACTAGGAGATTCTCCTGCTTCTAATGCTCCAATATCTTTTAATGCTCTAGAAATTATGTCTATAGGGGCAACCATTTTTAGGCAGTACCTGGTTGTGTTATAGGAGCTTCTAATGTTTTCCAAGGCAAAGGTTGTGCTGATGGGCTTACTGGTGAGTTTACAATACTATTAATCTGACCATCCACATTTGCTTCTAAATTAGCAACACCTTGTAGAGTTAATACTTCTTGCACCCAACCAAGCACTACTGCTTCAGTAAGTTCATTGTAAGGTATGAAGTTAGGGTCTGACTCTTCAATAGTCAAAGCTACATTGTAGCCAATAGATGCTGTTACAGGCGGTGTTGCACCATTTGAACCTTCTAATTGTCCACTTACTAAAACTACATAATTAGGTTGATTTGGAACATCAGGGAGAGTGGACATTGAAGTTACTGTCCATGTGTATGTGTTAGCCATATTAGCCTTTCTTGAAAATTTGATAATTAGAAACCACAACAAAACTATAAACTAAATTGAATAAAATAAACACCATTGCAACCAAGTCTATTTCAATAATAAAAAAAGTATAAAGGTGTTTTGTTGCTAGGTAAGCGAAGATGGCAATAAGTATAGACTTAGCTACAGCAAAGCCACCAACCACTCCAATTTTGGAGAATAACCACTCCATCACAGCGTTGCCTTCGTGTCCTTTGCCTGATTGAATAACATTGTAAGTTGTCCAAAAGTCTAAGAACTGAAGTATGACAAAGATAGCGAATAGGATTAGGTTCATTGTTTAGCCTCTAGTGTTGCAATACGGGCTTCTAGTTTTTCAATGATTGCTTGTTGTTCTTGTAGGGCTTTGACCAATCGAGCAGTTGTTTTATCCCAACCCGCAATCATTTTCATTCCATCTTCACGCTCACCAACAGAATCAGGATAAATTTCTTCCATTTCTTGGGCAATAAAACCAATTTGATGACCCCCACCTTCAGATTCTATGTAATCAAACTCTGTAGGTCTAAGAGCAAGAATGTTATCAAGCTGTGGTGGTAAATCAACAATGTTTTGCTTTAATCGTTTATCTGAATATGTACCAAAAGCAGCGGTATTAGCACCATTGGCTGTAATTTGTCCTGAACCAGCAGAATTATTATTTAAAGTAAAACGAACAAAAATTTGGCTTGTGGTTGTATTGTTGTCAAATTTACCAAAAATAGCTGCGGGATTTCCAACATCGCCCGTAACGCCTTGACACGCAAAAGCTGGTGATGTGTTGGCAGATGGAACAACAAATATTCTTGAGCCGTTTGTATTACTTGTAGTACCCACCAACAAATTACCACTATTATCAAATATACCTCTAGGATTACCTGCACCATCACTTAGAACAATGTAGTTACTTGATGTGCGAATGTCTAAGCCACCTTGATTGCCGTTGTAACCACCAAGTATGGTGTTGTAAGAGCCTGTGGTCATCACATTACCAGCACTAAATCCAACGTATGTGTTAGCCGTTCCTGTTGTATTTCCTGAACCAGCACCGTAGTAGAAGCCGTAGTTACCACCACCCACAAATGTATTATTAGCACCCGATGTATTTGCATAACCGGCACCGTAACCAATCATAATGTTTGAATTACCCGTGCCAGTTGCACCTGCTTGAGTGGTAGAACCTACATAGACGTTTACATTACCCGTGGTATTTCCTGAGCCAGCGGCTGTTCCTATGGCTGTGTTTTGAGTACCTGTTGTTGAGTACAAAGCGGGATTAAAAAATCCGGGAATGGAAGAACCAATCGCCACATTGTAACTGCTTGTTGTATTCCCATATAGAGCTTGTTGCCCAATAGCAATATTATTTGAACCTGTGGTATTACTATACCCCGCTTGATAACCTACTGCTGTGTTGTTTGAAGCTGTTGTATTGCTGTATAAAGATTGATAACCTACTGCTGTATTATTGGAGGCTGTGGTGTTAAATGCTAATGCACTTCCACCAATTGCTACATTATATGTCCCTGATGTATTTGAAAATAAAGAAGCATTTCCAAAAGCACTATTATCACTTGCGGTATTGTATAAAAGTGCATTATTGCCAAAAGCGGAATTTCTTGCCCCTGTAGCATTTAAAGTTAATCCATTACCAACAACAGTATTTGTACTTACACTACCACCACCCAATCCAACAGTAACACCATGAATAGATGCGTCTTGAGTAGAACTTAACGTAGTAAATGCACCTGTACTTGGAGTTGTAGCACCAATAGAAGTGCTATTAATCGTTGAGTTTGTAATCGTGGAATTAGTAATTGTGTCAGTAGAAATAGGTGGACTAAAGAAAACTCCTCCTGGTCCTACTAATCCTAAACAATTTCCATTAACATCAAATTCAGCTTGAACAGGAACGATGTTTTGTGTGCTTGTCGTTGCGACTTTATTTGAACTCATTATGATATTCCTTCGCCTGGAGTGATTTCTAAACTTGTTGCTGCACTTGCTATAAACCAAGCATTTGGAGGAATGCTACTAAATACTCCTACACCATTTGCAGGTATAGATAAAACATTAGCGATTCCACTAGAAGTTGGAGTAGTAGCTACAGGGGTAACTGATGCGTCATTAGGCTCTTGTGGAGACCAACCAACTCGAACTAAACTACTTGTTAAATTAACAATACGATACCCTGATGGATATACATTGTTATTAGATTTTACTTGGACAGGACTTGTTCCTACTAAATAAGTCGGTCCAAATGGTCCAAATGCTGAGTTATAAGCCATGATTTCTCCTTAGACTGCTGTAGTAGGTAAAGGCAAGTTTTCACAACGAGTTATACAAAATATATAAGTGCCTGCAGCTGGTACTAATGCTCCTGCTGTGCTATTTATAAATGCAACAGTTAAAACACCATTTGTTAATACATCACATTCAGCACCTGTTACACCTGCTGTCTGAGCACCTGCTAAACCTACATACTGAACGATATCAGTTGTTTGTAATCCAGCAATATTAAATGTTTGAGCAGCTGTTGTGTAAGCTGCTACTGAAACAGGAGTTAGATATGGTCCGATATAAGTTTGTGATAGAACATTACCACGAGAAATAGTTGTTGATGGCATAATATTTTCCTTTTAAAGGTTAATTCAATTATAGGTTTTTTAAGAAAAAAAGCCACACTTTTTGAGCATGGCTTTCTTTATTTACTTCTGTTGGTGATTAACTTGATACGCTAAAGTCATAACCATATACATAAACGTCAAATGTTGCACCTGCTACTGCTGTTGTTAATGGTGCTGTTACGTTTAAATAAAGGTTTTGAACTGTAGTTGCTGTTGTTTGTGCTGAAGGAGCAACCAATGAAACACCTACTGCTGTGCTTAATTGTGATGCTGTAATTGCTCCATATAAACTTGAGCCACCACTTGTTGTCGCTACACCTAATGCTAAACCTGTTGCTGTTACGTTTGCTCCAGCATTGTTTAGGTTAGTAACAATTAAACTCTGTGGTAAAAATACAGAGCTATTGTTTACTTGCATAGGATAACTAGCGATTGCGTTAGCGTTCACGTTCTTCAACGTTGCAATCAAACGCAATGACTGTGAAGTCGTTACATTTGATGGGTGGGTTGAATTGGTTACTGCTGGACCTGGATTTGCCATGATATTTTCCTTTCGTTAATTAAGCTGCAACACGACAAGCGAGTTCAGGATAGAGAGGAGCCCAACCATACAATACGTCAACACGAGTCGGAATAGAATCATTGTTGATGGTGTATTGACGGACAACACGCATGGAAAGACCAATCTCTTTATCAGAAGCTCTGCCAGCGAAATGGACTCCCTCTGGTAATTCGAGGTCAGCCATACACATTGTAAAAGCATGGCGGTGCATCACAATATTCTGTGGTGAAACGATACCATATCCACTTGCATTGTATTGGCTACCAAAGAATGTTACAGCAGCTGTTGATGATGTAGTAGGAATCGATACGTTTTGGAACTGACCACCTGAAATAACAGCAGGAGATACAGTAACTTGAACGCTTGAACCTGATACTACAGAAACAGCACTCTTCACTACAAATGAACGCAATTTGTTAGTTCCGTATGCTTGACGATTCTGTGGGTTAACAGCATATACACCAGCGATTTGGAATGTATCACCTGCATTTAAATTGATTGTGCCTGTGTTAGCAGCAGTCAAAGTAATTGTAGATTGTGATGCCCAACCTGTTGTTAAGAAGCCTGAAGCTGTTGTTGTGTTAACAGAAGCTGTAACAGTAGAAGAAGAGAAGTTACCAAAAGTTTGACTCACAATATTTTGGTCAAGTTTCCAATTCATACCACCGCTGTCTCTACCCATAAGCCCTTTTGTGTACTGTGCTGAAATCTCAGCAGTCGGTACAAATAAGCCTTTAAGAGAGTCAACAATAGTTGCTGATGTGAATGGCTCAACGATACATGAACGTCTACCATCACGAGGAGCACCTTCTGAATCTAAGTATGCTTGTGCTGATAAGTATGTATATAGACCTGTTGGAGGAGTGCCTGGTGTTCCTACAATGTTTGCTGTGTTTAAAGCAGCTGTTGTAGTTCCATCAAAGTCAATTTTATTCGCAATCGCTGCAACAGCAGGCTTGAGAATACGGTCGCTAAACATATCCAAAGACAATGCTAAGTCTTGGGTAGTAAATTGCGTATCCACATGGAACTGGTTTGATAAAGTTACAGGAACTGAAGTTTCGTTAAGGTCTTCAACGTTAAGAGCAGGTCCCATTGTCCCAATGAAGCGTCCAGGTCTCCTGACATTGACTGTGGCTCCAATCTTTGCTCCCACGACTGCAAACTGGTCATCATAATTGCGGTCCACTTCACTTGTAAATGTTAATTCGTTTTCGAAAACCATCAACGCTTCGTTGGTGATTTTCGATATAGTTAATAGCGTATTTGCCATGATATTTCTCCAAAAAAATTAGGTTTATCTAAGCCTACCAGCTTGTCTTGCAGCTTTATACTGTGCGTATGTTCCATGAAACTGTCCATCTGTATCCACTAAAACATCAGCTCCAGCTTTGCCACCAGTCAAAGGACTAATAGGACTAGGTGCTTTACTTCTAGCGACTGGTTTCGGTTCTTCCTTACGTTCAAACCTAGCTTCTAGCTTTCCAAGTTCTCTAAGAGCTTGTCGCAAAGGCATTTCAGTTAGCTTCTGAGCATAATCTTCATTCGATGCTAAATGATATAAAATTTGTGGTCCTACATCACTTTCTAAAATGCTATCTCTAATCTCATCACTTACGACAGTATTAGCAGATTTCACTACGTCATCAAAATCTTTTATTTCATTCTTAGCTTGTTCAATCCTCTTTGTCCAAGATTTTGCAATCTTTTCTCTTTCAGCTTGTAACTTGCTTTGTGCTTCCTGTTCTTCTCTTTGCTTCAAAACATTTTCAGTAGACCAATCTATTAATGCCTTCTCAAATTCTTGAATGTCATTAAATTGGCTTACATCAGGTTTGCCTTCCATTGACATTTGTGGTGTCTCAGGTGCATTCCTTGCTTCATACTCTCTTAGACGATTCTCTAGTTCTCTAGCTTTTGCTTCAGCTTCTTGAGCCCTTTTAGATACTTTTTCAAATCGTTTGTTTAACTTGTCTTTAGGCTTTTCAGTCTCTTTAGCTTCTTCCTCTGCTTCGGGTTTACTCTGTTCTTCGACTTGTTCTGGCTCTGTATTAACAGCCTCAGGTGTCTCTTGCTCAGCTAAACCTAATCTCTCTGCATAAAAGGTTGTTGCGTTTTCACTTGTTACTACATTTGATGCTTCTCTTGTTTCTGTATCGGCCATGATTTCTCAAGCTCCTGATGGTTATGTTATAAAGTTTTAAAAATTATTTGTCAATTTCTTTTATTTCTTTCATGGCATCTTTTAATAATGCCTTTTGTTCTTTTAATTCATCTTTAGATAATCCTTGATATGGATTAACTACTTCAGGCTCGTATTTTTTACCTGCTCTACGAGCCATTTCTTTCATTTTCCACTCTAATGCGTTATCACCTATTACTGTTGGCATGATTCCTCCGATTGTTTGCCCATTACTTTGGTAAAGATTTTTCGCTATCACCCATATTCAATTCATGCAATATCGCATCCATAGCACCACGTTTGCCTAATTTAGCCTTTAACATTGCATATTTAGGGTGTTTTTTAGCTCTTTCGTGTTGTTCATCATCCATTTTTTTAACACGCATTTTTTGGTCAGGTTGTTCTAAACCTAATTTATTAGCCATAAATTCGGCACGATTTTCTGATGTAACTATATTTCTTGGCATTTAAATTCCCCTTTCGATTGCTTCTTCTTTGGCTAATTGTTCATCTTTTAAGCCTAACTGTGCCAATACTATTGCAAGTTGAGCTTTCATACGTTCTACTTCTTTCTGTGTTTCAGTCTTTATAACTGTATCGTGTGCTTGCGTATCTGTACGCATCTGCGTATCTTCTCTACGAACTTGTAATCGCATTGCTTCACGCTGTGTTTCAGCTTCTTGAACCTGTTGTTGAACACTTGCACGATATTTAATATCCATTTGCATTGCTTGAAGTTGTTGTTGCAACTGTTGAATCGTCTGTTGACTCTGTGCCAATTGCATTTGAACTTGTGGTGGAATCGGAGATTTATCGTTTACTTGTGCTAATGGATTGCCTGCAGCTAATCTATCAGCAATCACTTCAGCACCAGGGAAGTCCATATTTCTTACTAATAAATCACCAGCCATTTGAACCAAAGCAGGGTCAGCAGCAAATAATTGCATCATTGAATCAACAGCTTCTTGACGCTTACTTGCATAGCCTGGACCTGTTTCCATCACAATATCGTATTCGCCTACTGTTACATCATTCAGAATCTTATCTATACCTTGCTCGTCTTGTCCACGCTGATTAATCGTTACCATGTCAGGTTTACCATCAGCACCAATGATTCGCATAATGCGTTCTTCAGAATAAATAAATGGTATTAAATCTAAACAAATACGACCACATTGCCTAATACTACGAGTTAAATTATCGTAATAATGGAAGTTGGTCATGTCTGTTTGTTGTTGCTGACCATTTAAAGCCTTGCCACTTATCATGCCTGTAGGAAGTTGGCTAGGGTCATATATGCCCACAACAGCCATTAAATCGCTGTTTAAGCCTTGTAAAGCCGTTACCATACCTGTTGGTGGTGGTTCAGGTTGAATTCTTTGTGGAGGTGGTGCTGGTCTACCTTCTGAGTCTGTTTGCTTATAACGAAGTATCGGCATAGACTTGACGTTTGCCGTATTCCACTCCATTTCATGTCCTTCGTCTTGTCCTTCAGCTAACATATACTTTGCTTTAGGTGCAAGTGCTACGCTTTCAGTTAATGCTGTAGACCAAAAGTTATACATTCTTTGTGGGTCTTTTGCCATTCTTGTAAGACCAAATTTCTTCTTCTTACTATCCACAATGAGTTGTTGACCATAGCAAGGAACAACAGGAATATATTTACCTGCCCAATCTGACCTTTCCAAGACTTGCATACCTGTGAGTTTTACCCATTTAATCTTCTTTTTAACAGTTTCACGCTTACTGACTACATAAATGCCTGCGTCTTGCATATCTATTTCTTTTGGCTTTTCATCTTCATAAATGGTTGTGCCGTCAGATAAAAGAAGTAATTTAGTACGGATTCTTTCTGTATAGAAGTATTCAGCAATTCTTATATCTTCTTTAGTAATCCATTCAGATTGACTATCGCCTGTGCCTCTAGGGTTAAATCCACCACCATCGTCAGCATCAGGATACATTTTCCTAAATGCTTCTTTACTTATCACTTCAGTAATTAAACATTTTTCAGCGTCTGAGCCATCAGGTTCAGTAGAATTAGGGTCAAAATAGACCATGAATGGGTTTTCTATACGCTTAATATAAAGTTCTTGATGAAAACTGTCAGGTCTTGGGTAATCATGCGTTACTCTCCAATATCCCCAACCCATACGAACAGCAAAGTCAAAAGCATTGTCATAAGCAGCGTCAGCATCCGATTGGTTCTCAATGTGCCTAAGAATACCTGTAATGATTTCAGCAACCTTAGCGTCAGCTTCATTGTTCATGCCATGAGCTTTCATTCTTGGTCGCTGTTGTCGTTGCTGATTGGTAATCTGTCTTACATACGCATCAATTTTATTAATTGTGAGATAAGGTCTTGATTCTAATAGCCTTGAGTTTTGAATCTCAACAGGCCATTGGTCGCCACCTGCAAATTTAAGGTCATCTAATGCTTCAACTCGATTATTAGAGTCGTTATCGCTACAGAATCTTAGAAACTGTTTTGCTTCTTCAATAATTCCAGACTCGCCATCATCTTCTGTCGAGTATATTCCACCATTACTTTGTACGTTAGTAACCATAAATTTTCCTTATTGCATCCAACTAACCACATCATAATTCATAGGCTTGCGTTTGACTACTTTTTTCTCTTGCACCATTAATGCAATATATCTAAATGCGTCTGCACCATGACTATACTGGTCATGTATTGGTTTCATGCTAAAAGCACCTGTGTCTGGGTCAGGTAAATACCTATAATGTCTTAAACATTGTAGTCCTACGTCTGTATTTGTCTTATCAAAGTAGCAATTAGAGAATATTGTTCTTGCTGCATTAATTGAATCAGAAATAGGCACTCTTTCTATTATCCTAACATTATATCCACTAGAACGCACAATTTCTTCTATGCTTCTACCATTTGCAGCCAATGTTTTATTCTGAGCATCGTGGGGCAAATATAGCGTTTCATAGACATACCCAAAGGTTTGCATCTTAGCTAATATCTCGGATATGGTCGTTTGAGTAGTTTCAAAATAGCGTATTAGACGAGTTTCCATGCCTATAAATTGAACAAACCATATAGCCGTTGCATCAGCCCAACCAATATCAAATACAGCTTGAACAGGTTTAATAGGGTCATAAGGCACATTACAGATTCTTCCATCTTGCTCAGCTCGGTTCATTTCTTTAGCGAATACTGCACCATCTATTGTTGAACGAGTAAAGCCTTCCCATACGTTTTGATAGGCTTCAAAGTCTCGGTTTTTAAGTGATTGACGTTCTAAATCCAATACTTCAGGAAACCAAGGATTGTCCGACCAGTTGATTTTTTGCACCACAGCATTATCAGGTGGACTTATAACAAAGCGTTTGTAAGTTTCGTCAGTTGGTAATTCAGGATTGAATGTAACCCATATTTCGCTGTTTTCTTTACGAATAGTCGGTATTAAAACTGACCAAGAATGAGCTGATACATTATTAGCCTCTTCTATCCAACAGTAATCTATGCCTTCAATAGACTTTAAGCCATTTATGTTGTTCTTAATGCCTGCAAAGATAAACTCTGTACCATTTAATCCTCGAATAGAAGTTTGAGTTATCTCATAATGAGCCTCTAATTTCATTTCGTAGATTTGGTCTACCAAGAGCTTATGTACAGAATCTTTAATAGATGTTTGAAATTCCCTTGCACACAGTATTCTAAGAGTTCTTAATACTCCCATGCAAAGTAATGCTCTTGCTACAGAATGAGACTTCCCTGCTCCTCTACCACCATAAAGCACTCGATAGCGAGAGTTTTTAGGCTCAAATAAACACTTTAACTTAGCAGGGAACTGTGGCCATATAAAGCCTGTTGTATCAATCTGACTTTGCATTGCTATCTACAAATACAAATCCAATGCCTTTAACTAACTCTGTTCCTTCAGGACCACTTATCTCAGTTGATTGAGTTGGCTTTCCTTCTATTCTGTCCATAATTTCTTTGACAGCCCATTGTTCACCAGCCTCAGCTAATTCAACTACACCTTCAACAATCTTAGCTACTCTCTCAGGATTTTGTGCAAATAACATTCTAAACCTATCTGTAAAAGGTTTTTTCTTAGCGTTTTGATTGCCCTTCATGCTTTCAGCAATTTTTTCTTTCGCTAATTCTGTATGTTTTTGTACAGGCATGATTTAAATAGTTTTTTTAAATTAATTACAGTTATTGTTAGTTATATTCTATTACTCATTTTTTGTATTGTCATTAATCACTTCAGGATTAGGTGTATTTTGTGCAATATGCTCTTGAACTTTTGCGTTTGCTTCTTTAATCATTCTGTCGTGAAGTTCTTGTACGACTTCCATAGGTAATTTACGCAATCCAGCAATAATAATCTCTATTTCGCCAGCAGTATGCTCAAATGCTACTTTTATGTCTTTAATGTTCATTTTTTACCCTTTTTTTCAGATTTCTTTGCTTGTTTTTGCACAGCATAACCAATTGCTACAGCTTGGCTTGGTTTTTTACCTTCTTTAATTTCTTTAGCAATATTGGCTTGACGAGTTTTATCGCTTGTTCCTTTTTTTAACATAATCTCTCCTTAACAGTTCCAGTTCTTTAAACTTGCTTTTGCTCTTGGTGCATCACCTTTTGCATGCTTTACTACCCCTTCCATCCTCGAGCAGAAGGATTTTTTACGACCTTCATCAGCTTTAGTCTTTGGGTTTGGTGCTGGTGCTTTTAAATTACTTCCGTTCTTTGCATTGTATTCAGCACGACCTTTAGCTGTCATGCCTGCACCTTTTTCTGTAGGATTATAGGTTTTACCCTTACCTGTGGTTTTATGGGGAATTGGTTTATCGTGTTTTTTAGTTGCCATTATGCTTTCTCCTCTATAAAACATACATCTTGCCACGACATCAGCAAATACCGTTCATTATTGTAAAAATATTCTGTATATTTTAGATATTCGTCATTACCCATGTGTCCAAAACGTATGAATGAACCGACTTCAATCGGCATTTGTTCACGTTTTCCATTAGGTAACTTCTTGCCATCGCCTACAGCTACAACTGTTCCCATGTTGTCTTTTTCATCCATGACAACAGCAATAATATTAGATTTAATACGTTCTATAGGTTTTACTAGAATTTTATCGCCAAGTGGTTTAAGCATATTTGCGAGGTCTCCCAGCTTTCTTTTGTCCTGAATTAAGAACTACAGGTTCACTTATCTTCTGAACCATAATATCAATCGGCATATTAATGGTTTGTGATAAAAACTCACCACACCAATCGTCTTTCGACTTATTGACAGATTCAGGGTATCTTTTGCAAATTCCTAGTCGTTCTCCACTAGAAAAAAATTTACAAAAATTACATAAATCTTTATTGTTACTATCAGCCATTAGGTAAACTCCGATTACTTAGTTGGTTAGAAAGCCCATTATGTTCACGTCATATTGGGCTTTCGCTTTTTTAGTCTTTTTCCATCATGTCTTCTTTGGCATAGCTAGAACGTTTATGTTCATAGCATACACCCATTGTACGACCTGTATTAAACTCATGGTCGCTTCCAATAGCATCTTCTTTGCCCATAGCTACGCCACCACGCATAGGCTCATGTCTGTTTGATTTATCATCTACTGATGATGCGTTTTTAGGAACGACTACACCTTTAGCAGGCACGCCCTTCATACTGTTTGGATTAGTTGTTTTACCCATTGCCATAATATTTTCCTTTTAGCTAAAAAGTCTGCAAAATGCAGTAATTTCATTTTAATTTGTTTTTATTGCTTGTCAATCATTTTTACAAGATTAATTACACCTTCAATATCTTGAATACGACATACTGCTGAACCTTTCCAACTCACCATGAACTCTTTTTGGTGTTTAGTGAACTTAGCCTTATCTGACGATTTAATTTCAACCAAGACTGTTTTAAGACCCTTTCCAATGATTAAATCAGGAAATCCTCGACCTACTCCACTTGTATCAAAGACGCTGCAACCTAATTGTCTAAATGCTTCGACAATTTGTTTATGGTTACTATCGACTTTTTTAGCTCGCATCAATGTCTTGTTCAGCTAATTGACAAAAAATACTACATTCAATATTAGGTTCACTTGGATAATTGCCATCACTAGGTTTTAATTCATCTAAATATCTATCTTTAAATATAGTTTGTTTTTTAAATCGTTTCAATTTAGCCATTTTGTCAAAATGTTCTGGAAAATCAACTTTAATTTTATTCCAATAACCCATTCCACCTTTAACGCAACCAATACAATTATTATTGTGATAACCCAATTTATACATCATTGGCAATTCAATACCTGCATTTTTAAGCATAGCCAAGCAATCTTCTTTACCTAAACCCTTGTCAATTAAAGGTGTCCATATATCCACATCGTTGTTAGCATCAATAAAACGGTCTAAACGTGTTTGTTCTTCTGCTGTGTAACCAAACACTTGCCTATCATTAATTTGCTCAAATCGTTGCCTGACACGTTTTTTAAGCTCTCTTGTGCATGGAGCACCTTTAGGGGTGCGAATAAAATTCTTTTCAAATACTTTGTAAATTGATTTTTCGTATTTATCATTGCCTAAAATAATAATTTTTCTATTAAACCATTGCTCGCAATCAGCCAAAAACCTTTTGTTATCAGGATGTTCTTCAATAACTTCTGTATAAGCAATAATTAATTCTTGACCTTCTTTTAGTTCAGATATAGCTATCTTAGTGGCTACTGCACTAGCAGCACCACAACTAAACCAACAAACTATTCTTTTATTCATTTAGCAATCTTTCTACTTTTTCAAGTAAATCGTATTGTGACATTCCCCAATATTTCTCGAAACCTTTGTTACCGAGTAAATGAACCGAGGAATTACCAAGTCTGTGATGCCAGGCACACAATGGAATTGCTGGTGCGTTTTTTCTAAGTCCACCATTGATTCTAAGGTGGTGAATTTCGACTGGACTGTCTTCAATTTCTCTGATTCCGTTTTGTCGGCATAATATGCAACCGAGTCGTGCAAGTTTTTCATAATGTTCTTTTTTAGTTGCCATTTGCCCACTCATACCAAAATGTATAATAATCTTTAAATTCTTGTGTACTTGTACCAATTAATACATTTTTACCAATAGGTTGTAAATAGTAAAACTTTTCTATATTCATGCCATTATCAGTATCGCCAATAACAATAATAACAACAAAATTAGGTAATTTAGCCAATGCTTTTAATAATAATTCTTGACCTTTACTAATTCGTTCATTAGGTCTTTTCCATTCCATAATTAAAAACTTACCATTTCTTTCAGCAATGCCATCAACATTACTAGGCAAGAATTTAGAATTGCTAGGTATTAACCCTAATAAATCTTCATAATCAGTATGTCTTGCTTCAGGATTACGCATTAACATTTGCAAACTTTTGTAAGTTCAGATAAAAAAATAACAAATCCACAAATAAATACAGAAAATAAAAATAAAAGTGTTTTCATTACATTTCCTCATTTGCTAATCTTTGAGCTAAGTTTTCAAGTTGTAGTGCAATATCAGATATATCCATAGCTATTTCATAAGCTCGAATAAAATCTAATTTTTTACAAGCTGATTCATATTGCTTAGTTAAATGTAAAAGAATATCAAGTGGATGACTCATACTGTTCCTTTGTCTATTAATCGATTATTTGCTTGTTCAGTTCGCCATATATCTACTTTTAGTTGTGCTGCGATTAACTGCCAGCGTAACTTTTCCTCAACTTCAACAGCTTCTTTTAAACCTTTTAATAATTCTTGATATTCTTCATTAGCATAAGCATCACGTTCTTGAGCTGCCATTGTTTCAACTCCTTTTAACTGGGCCATTTGCATTAAAAGTGCTTTCTTAGACTTTCTAAACTCCTCGATATATATACGTTCGGATTTAGCTTTTGCGTATTTTCCAGCGTTTTTAAGTAAAAATTCCACGACTTTATTAGGATTTTCCATTTTTTTCCTTAAATATCATGCCATAATTATTAACAGGTTCAAATTCTTGTAAATTTTTCTTTTTTGCTAAAAAATTTCTTTTAAATACTGAATAATCAACATAATGATGTGGTCGATTAAATCGAGTTGTAACAACAGCAACATCAGGATGCATTTCTTGAAGCATTTTTGACTTTAAAAAAGTTCCTTCTTTTGCATAAAATTCATCAGTATTACCACCTTTCATCTTGGTAGTAGACATTTTGTCTTGTAAAAACGAATTAAATTGAACAGTACACCATCCATCTTTTAAAGCTCGAACACATATATCTGTATCTTCGTTATATCTTCCTCTCCAACGATAAGGAATATCGTTCCTAATTAATAAACAAGAATAAATACGAGTATTTGTAATAAATGGTGGCCTATATTCATTTGCATGACAAAAAGTTGTGTAATTTGGACCACTTATAGCTATGTTGTCGTAACGCAAAACAAAATCTTCACAAGCATAAAACATTGTCCCATCCATACAACGAATTTTTTTATTATTATTAAATCGTTTAAAGTATTCGATATTGTCATCTAATACCCAATGCCATTCAAAACCATTATCTATTGAATGTTGCCAAGCAAAATTACGAGCAGGTCCAGGCCCAGTTCTACCATCTCCATCGACCCAAAAAGTATCATATTCATCTTTATATTTTTGAGGAAGAATCAATACTTTTTCTTTGCCTACTAATTCACAATAGTGTTCATATTCTTGTTCTTCAACAATAATGTAAAAAGGTACATTCATTCGTTCTAATACACGACTTGTTGGATTGATTTTATATCGACCTTTACTTACAATATATACAGGAAATCGAGGATTCTTAGGTGTTTCGCTTTCATAAATATATTTACTTGGTGGCTCATCTAATGGATACCATGCTTGTTTATCAAATTCTCCTTGTTTTCCATCAAATACTTTTGCATCATCAAATATAAATTTTTTAGCTTTTGCTTTGAAATCTTCATAATCATCTTGATTTCTAAATTTAAATGTTGCCGTATACATGGGTTTTATTTCTCTTTCCATAGCATATTCAGGCATACCCACCCAATCATCCATTGGGTCCAACAAAATTCCACCAAATCCAAATAAATCTTCAGTCATCACTTTCTCCTTCTTCAATATGGTGCATCTTCAAAAATTGGTTTAATTGGCTTTATATACTTAAAATACCATCCTTTACGAATAGAACAAATTGCAACAGCTTCACCTTTAGTTATAGTTTTACGCATTAATTCGTTGTTTTCGTCATAAATTAAATACTTAAACATTAGTTCTCCAAGTAATTAATAATAGGTTGTTGAAAACTCTCCGTAAATTGCTGACTTTTTTTATCAAACCATAGTCCAAGCGTACCTTCCCAATCACCATTTCGTTGTTTTGCAGTAATTAAAAATGTGTCTGGTTGACTATTGTCAGCAATCCTGTTCTGTTCTGTTTCTCTTTCTTTTAATCGGTTTCTAGCTATAAGCACGACATTGTCTGCCAAATCCGTAATAACTCCAGAACCTTTGATGTCCTTCTTTTCTGCAATTCGATTACTTTCTCCACCTTTTCTTATGTGATGGACTAAGTGAATATGCATCTTCGTTTCCTTAGCAACATCACATAAAGCATCTACCAAGTCTTTTTGTCCGTTAAAGTCATCTTCTCCTCTGACTAACTTCATCATCGAGTCTAAAATGATGTGGTCGCACTTTAAATGCTGTTTTGCATATCGACATAATGCAATCGCTTGCCAGGCATCTAACCTTCCTTGATGGTCAAATAAATAGGCTTTATCCTTTCTCCATGACATAAACTGTTCAATATCGTGATTAGACACGTTTAATGAGCCTATGGCTTGACGAACCATGCGAGATAAGGTCTTAGTAGGTGTCATCTCTAAAGAAGCCGTTAAAACCGTTTTATTGGCTTTTAAAAGTGATAATTTCATTTGACCAAGAATTAATGATTTTCCTGAGCCGTTTTCTCCTGCCCAAATAGTTAATTCAGAATGTCGAAGTCCGACAAGCTGGTCAAGTTTCGCAAAAGGAAGTTTATCGCCTTCTATGCCTAAATGTCGGTTTTTGTAATACGTTTTAATTTCGTCTTCAAAAATAGACTTTTCTTTAACTTGGTACATGATTTCGTGATATTCACGATATTGTTCTAAATCAATGTTTACTAACATGAACTTCGTTCTCCGAATCTAATCCAATCAGGATTTTAGGTTTTAAGTTGGTAATGTGGATAAACCACGCTGCAAATTGTTCATCCGTACAATCGCCATGAATAAGGTTTACAACTTGATTTGTTAAAAATGCTAAATCAATACTACGAGGCATATCCTTTTCTGTATAAATGGTAGGCATAGGACTATAACTGTCTTTAGGATTAAACCAATCAGGTTTATTACCAACGATGACAAATACTCCATGTAAGTAATCGTTCTTATACCAAAACTTAAAGGCTTCATCTTGACCAGTCATATAAAGTTCACCTGTTCTTTTGTTTCAACAAAAATTTCATCTTCCCATCTTCTGTCTCTAATCCATCGTTCAGCATCTTTACGATATTTAGGTTCAGGTATTGCAATAGTTTGAGCTTTTGCTTTTTGAGTAATTAATTTTATAAGTTCAGCATTAGGTTTTAATTTGTTCCATTCTTTAAACGCATTAGTCTTTCCTAAAGGCTTTGAATACGCTTTCCAAAATAACTCAAAATCATCTGTATACTCTTCTCTTCTCTTCTCTTCTATATTGGGTGATGCTAGAACTTGCTTAGCACTTGCTAGAACTTGCTTAGCACTTGATTTTTTAGGTTTAGATTTCAATGACTTAGAATCACCACCTTTTTTACCACTTAGCGATTTTGCAAGACGTTCAGAATCTTTTTCAGTACGCATAGATTCCATCTTTTTATTAATATATTTATCATCTACCAACTCAAAGCAACTCTCTAGCACTTGCCAAGCATTTGCCATAACATCATTAGGACAACCACATATTTCAGCAAGAATAGAAATGTCATTAGGTATAAAACCTTCTACCCAACATTCATCTAAAAGTTCACGATATAAGCCACGTTCTATGTAGCTCATTCTTTGAGCCTTTCGATTAGCTCTCCAATCTTGCCAAAACCATTTGTAATAAGGCAACGGTCTAAGTTCTGCCATATCAATCCTTTTTAAATACATCAGGTCTAAGCATTTCTCTTGTAACTCTGTAATCAGATAACTTTTCAATCTCCTTTATGTATTTGAATGGGATGTGCGTTTGTCCCCATAACACGACTGTGTTAGGTCGTAATGCAAGTAATTCAGCCAAGTTTCGCAACGAGCCAAATTCAATCTTTAATAAATCCATCGGGTTCATAATTAATTCCTTTCTTTTATGAAATATACTATACTTATGGAATGTTATCAAACATTATTTATATTAGTATAAATACCTATGAAAATATTTGTAAATATTTAAAAAAAGTGTTGAAATTAGTAAAAAATAAGAATAATATTTAGATATGCAGTAAATTTATTAATTAATTGAAGAAAGAGAAAGTATATGAAAACATTTATAGAAGCACTCATATTAGGTACATTGATGTTTGTTATTCCATTGACTGTTTGGATTATCAAGACAGGAGGTCTATGATGGATTACAGAGCCTATTGCACAGATGAAAGACAAGAACTTTGGTCAGATTGTCAAGAAGCGATTGAAGAACGCATACAAGACTTAATGCGAGAAGGAAATAAGTTTGACGAATGTTCCTTTGAAAACTTTAGCGAAAACATTTATTCAGCAACAACTGAAGAAGCTGAATCCATAGAATCTTATTTACGCAATAAAGACTTTGAAAAATTAGGTCGATTACTTTGGTCTATATCTTATAAACGTGCTGAAGATAACGCAACATGGCAAGCTCGTGATGAATGGCATAACGGAGATATTACAAATGAATAATAAAAAAGAACAAGCAATTTGGTCAATGTATGAAAAACAAGAACATTTGTTATCTATGCTGATTATTTTAAAAGATTACATTAAATCAGATAAATACATAGCTGGTCATGCTGAAGCAATGCTAGAAGGTTTGGTATCTAAAGTAATTATTGACCAAATCGATATGATTAACGAAGCTGGAATTAAATACTAATGAAAACATTTATAGAGGAATTAGAAGAAATGGATAAACATAATAAATTTTTAGAATTACGCAAAATTAACGTCAATGAGCATACAGAGAAAAAAGGCAAGTTTACTTATTTATCTTGGGCTTGGGCTGTTGACCAATTACTTCAGCTTGACCCATCAGCTACATGGAGATATGAGCAACCAATGTCATTTGGCGATACTTTAATGGTGTTTTGTACTGTTACAGCATTTGGTAAAGACATGACGGCTCAATTACCTGTAATGAACAATAAAAACGCAGCTATGCCTAATCCTGACGCATTTTCAGTTAATACGGCTATGCAAAGATGTTTAGCAAAAGCAATCGCATTACATGGTCTTGGGTTATATATTTACGCTGGTGAGGATATTCCTGATGAAGATGCTCCAGACTTAACAGATTTAACTGTTCATTGGATAGATATGATTAATGAATGTTTAGATATAGATACTTTAAAGTCAGCGTATGGCCAAGCCTATAAAGAACTAAACAAAGACAAAGAAGCAATTAATAAGATTAGTGCAGCTAAAGATAAAAGAAAGGCTGAGTTACTATGAAAGCATTTCCATTTACATATGAACTTTCTGAAATGCAAGGCATGGATTTAAGAGATTACTTTGCGGCTAAAGCAATGCAAGGAATCCAACAAACATCTAAAAATACAATGTATGAAGACATCGCAAGGCTTGCCTATGTAATGGCTGACGCAATGATGAAAGCGAGGGAAAAATGAAACACAAACACGCAGATTTAATACACGCTTGGGCTGATGGTGCTGAGATTCAAGAATGGCAAGAACATTTACAAGTATGGGAAACAGATAAAAATCCAACTTGGCATCCTGATTCTATATATCGCATCAAGCCGAAACCAAAGCATGATGTTGTAGCTTATTTATCAAAAGAATTTCACTCGACGTTAAATGGTTTTGCATGGCACGAATCTACTTATCAATTCCATACTTCACTTTTAAAAATTACATTTGATGGCGAAACAGGCAAACTTAAAAGTGCAGAGGTGATTAAATGACAGCAAATGAACTAGCAGACGCAATGGATATTCGTGCATCAATTCGCAGACAAGCAACGAGCCGTAAAAGTGTCCAAGAAGGTGCTGACGATAGGCTTGCTGACCAATTAGAACAAGCAGCCACTATGCTACGTCAACAAGCTAAAGAGATTGAGGATTTAAAAAATGCTCAAAATATTGACCAAATGAGCAAGCCTATTGCTTGGATGGACAAAAATGGATATGTCTATGGTAAACACGAAACACGACCAATAGAAGCTGATATACCTCTTTACACCCACACCCAATTACACCCAATTGAACCAGTGGCAATGCGTTATGATTTCGATGGATATGGATATATGTATATTGACTCAGGTTCAGGAAGTGATTGGAAAACGAGAGAGAAGGGTGAGTTGCTTTACACCAAGCCATTCTTTAGTCAAAAACCTGTTGCTATGATGGTTAAATTTGATGGGTTTGATAGGCCTGAGTTTACTACAACCTGTAGTTCTGCTGCATTAAAACATCCTAACTATACTGCATTGTATGACCATCCACCCATAGCATTTGCTGAATTAGAAGCTGGGGAGAGTATTCCACTCTATGAACACCCAATGCGTGAACTAAGCGATGCAACAATACGAGAATTGTCAGTTGCTTTTATGTTGGTATTACGCAGAACTTCTGAAGATGAACTTTTTGAAAGTGTGTATGAATACTCAAAATTACTACTAAAGAAAGCGAG
>Ga0214170_1000125_pt1 | contig 32901 bp, 44 predicted proteins | sample TroBogEpilimnion_2_FD_153008 | JGI IMG/M metagenome (GOLD analysis project Ga0214170, IMG submission 153008) | Freshwater microbial communities from Trout Bog Lake, WI - 27JUN2007 epilimnion | ecosystem: Environmental > Aquatic > Freshwater > Lake > Epilimnion/Euphotic zone | place: Trout Bog... | reverse complement strand
TTCTTAATCAGTTCTGTACGAATGACGGTATCACTCAAGACTTTGAGTTGCTGTTGCGCAGCTAAGGTGCTGTAGTACATCGTCGCCAATTGCGAACCGAGTTGTAAATAGAGATTATCGTTTTGCGCCTGAATCGATTCAGCACCCTTGTCGGCAATCTCAGACGCTAAAGTCTTCTTGCCAGGAAACTGAAAGGGCTGAGCAAACGAGTAACCGTTCTGCCCGTTTGGGTTGGTGCCCGCGGTACCCAATGCCAGTGGTGAACCTGCTGGCATGCCTGACCAGATTAAGCCCACTTGGGGATTGGCTGGCGCAGCAATTTGCGGTACGGTCGCTTTAGCTGCGAAATACGATTCGCGCGCTGCAATCAATTGGGGATTGTTAGAACGCAACTCATTCCAGAGTTGGCGTAAATCCATTTCGTATGGCTTGCGATTGGCATCGAGGGTTTTTGAATCAGCCAACACTCTACGCTCAGGTTCTTGCGCGGGTGCAGCAAGATTTGTGCCAGCGCGCACTTCAACAGATGCCTTACCTACATTCGTAGTCGATGGGCTTGGTGTTGTGATGGCAAAGGGATCAGATTGAGCGTCAGCAGCGAAAGAGATGAAGGCGAGAGCAAGGACAAAACCAGCGCGCAATGTTAGCGAACTTTGTAGATTTTGTTTATTCAAAAAATAGCTCAATGGTCTCTCTAGCTGCGTAATAGTTATCAAATCCAGCAATTAAGGCCTATAAGGCTCGAATTATAAGGGAGAAATATGTATTTCCAATGAATACTGAATTCTTAAGTATTTGATTCTAAACACAATAATTAAAACTCGGCATGAACCCTAAAGGAATAGATCTGCACTGGGCCTCGAGCCGAGTTGTAGGCCGGATTATTCACGTGCTGATAGTTCACTCCAAACAGGACATTTTTGACCAATAAAGCGTTGTAATAGAGCTCGGCAATCTGCTCGGGCTTGTAAGAAATCGTCTGATTGGGGCCAGCATAATCGCCAATGAAATACGACACCCCACCCGCTTGGAGGTACTGACGGCGATAGCTCGATAAGCCGTTTTGCATCATCGAAATGCCAATCGTATCTTTTTCACGGTTCCAGTTCAGACCATTAATGCTCACGCCTACCGATAAAGAATTATCGGCTTCAGTAAATGCCATAGTTTCGGTATGACCATCTGAGGTGAAGGCACGTCCATAGATACCGACTGTATTCGTAATGGCTTGTTCACCATTAATACCAATACCGGTTTTAAATTGCTGATTGGTTCGCACATTGTTGATGGCTTGTGTACCTTGTGCATTGTTTTGAATCACATAGTTGGTCGCATCCTCAAAACGTGCCAAGGTCATTTTGTTCCGATAAGCCAGCACACTCACCTTGCCTGGTAAGCCAGCAATATTGTGTTGGCGCTCTACTTCAATTTGATCGCCATAGGCCTTGAAAATTTGGTTGTCTAAATCACGGCCATTGGGGGTTTTCGGTGCAAGCGTGCGGGCTGCCCGAAAGACCCAGTTATCTCGGTACCACTCACCCGCCAGGCCCCAGGTGTAACCACGGGCGTCAGCCGCATAGTCATACGCCAGGTAGGTCAAATTGCCCCAGTTCATGAACTGTATGCGGGGGTCTTTGGCATAGGTGCTGTCATCGAAGATATCTAAAGTGGAAAACTTTCCGCCAGTGATCACAAAACGATTGCTACTCACGGTTTGTGAGATTTGATTGGCATCATTGTCCAGTTGGACTTTTGAGCCCTCTTGGTTAATGGTGTGCCTAAAGAAAGCCCGTGCTGAATAAAACTGAGCTTCTTTACCGGCAGCTTTATTGGCCTCGCCGTCGGTAAAGCCACCCAAACCGACTAAGCCAGAAAACGGTACTCCAGAAAACACTTCTGGGTTGTAATACACGTCGGTATTTTCAAAAATCCGTGCACCAAAAAATAATGTGCCCGACCAGGTATAACTCATCGACTTATCAGAAGACATACTATTCAGACCAGAATAGGATGAGGTGTAATTGTTATAGCGTTGGTTGATATAGGTGGTTTGGCCGTGAACATTCACAGGCATGCCACCGATGGAATATTCCGTCGGAAATCCCTCGATTTGCTGATCGATACTCGAAATTTGGTCGGCACCAGTTCCTGCTTTTTGGGCAAATACAGAAAAGCTGAGCAAACTGAGCAAGCAAGCTAATAGATAGGGATTGAAACGCTTCACAACGGCCTTGCTTGTAAATAAGAATGATTCTCATTATAGATGAGAAAATATGTCTAATTTGTTAAAAGTTGCCTAATTTACATGAAAGAGGGCTTTGGCTTGCTGCTTACGCTACTTCGAGACGGTTTAGCCTAGTGTTCTGCGGTCCATCATGGCTCGGGCGAGCGTTCCCGCATCGACGTACTCAAGTTCACCGCCCACCGGTATGCCCCGAGCAATGCGGGTGACTTTGATTCCTTTGGCTTTGAGTACTTCGCCGATGTAATGGGCAGTAGCCTCCCCCTCGCTTGTGAAATTGGTAGCTAGTACGACTTCTCTGACAGGGACACCGGTGTCTGGGTTCTCGACTCGGATCATCAGGCGATCAAAATGAATTTCATTGGGGCCCATGCCATCTAAGGGTGAGAGGCGACCCATCAGCACAAAGTAATTGCCTTTAAAGCTGAGGGTTTGCTCGACCATGATTTGATCAGCAGGTGTTTCCACAATACACAGCAAGGAAGGATCACGTCGTCCATCAGAGCAGGTAGAGCAAATCGGATCTTCCGAAAAGGTATTGCAGCGCGCGCAATGACCAACAGTCTCGACTGCTTCACCCAAAGATTGGGCAAGCACGGCAGCACCATTGCGATCATGCTGCAATAAATAGAAGGCCATGCGCTGCGCAGACTTGGGTCCTACTCCAGGCAAAACGCGCAATGCCTCGATCAATCGGTGCAATGCGTCTTGTGGAACTTCAGGGCGGGCCATCAGGGTTGATGAATGCGTAATTAGAACGGTAACTTAAATCCGGGTGGCATTGGCATCCCTGCCGTTGCACCGGACATTAATTGACTACTCGCTGCTTCGACTTGTTTGAAGGCATCGGCATACGCAGTCACGATCAGATCCTCGAGCATCTCGCGATCATCCATGGCGCCGGGCTCAATCTGTACCCGCTTGAGTTCATTCTTACCCGAGACAGTGACTTTGACTAAACCAGCGGCTTGACCAGTCACTTCTAAAGCAGCAAGTTGCTCTTGCGCTTGTTTCATCTTTTCTTGCATCTGCTGGGCTTGTTTCATTAAGCCGGCAATTCCACCCTTCATCATCTTGTTCTTCCTTGGTATCTATCTATAGAGGTTTATTTATAGAGGCTTCACAGAACCATTAACCACCTTGGCACCAAACTCTTTTTCCAGTGCCTGAATCAAGGGATCGGCTGCAATCATTTGTTCAGCAGTTTGTCTTTTCTCTTGATGAATGGCTGCATCAATCTTGGCCACACTCTTACCTTCAACTTCACCTTTTTCAATTGTGAGCTTGATGGGTTTACCAAAGTGGGCAGTCAATACTTCTGTTAGATGAGCAACCGAGGCATCCGATGCGAGCGAAGGTGTGGGCGTCACAATCGTGGCTTTAATCCCCGTTGCAGAATCGGCCCAGTCACGCAGTTCGGTCTGAAATGCCAACTGCTGCACTAATCCCTTTACGGGTAAGGCGCGCATCAGGGTATGCCAGTCAGGTCGCTCACTCGATACAGCTACGGACTTAGGAGCTGAAGTGGCTGAGGCAACTGGGGAACCAGGCGAAGATACTGGCGCAGCCGCTCGGGGTTCAGAGCGATTACTGGGCATCGCTGCTCTAGCCGGTGCAGCTGTAGCAGAAGCGGATGCTGAATTGCCTTTAACAGCGGGGGCTTCTGAACCAGCAGGTCTAAACGCCAGCATGCGCAGCAATGCCATAGCAAAGCCGGTTTGCTCATCGGGTGCTAGAGATAAGTCAGGACGGCTGGTGATACTGATTTGATAAAAGAGTTGCGCTTCTTCTTTAGTAAAGACTTTAGCTAAGCGTCGAACTTCTGCTGCTTCCGGCCAATCTTCTAGCACTGACTCTGGAACAATTTGAGCAGCAGCAATCTTTTGAATCAAACTTGATAAATCTTGCAGAGCTAATGAGAAAGACATACTGCGCTCACCCATCTCATTGCTAATATTCAGTAAAGTAGCGCCGTCTTTACTCGCCAGCGCATCCAGAATCCGCACTAAATACGTGTCATCCAGTGTGCCGAGCATGCCACGGACGGATTCTTCGGTGACTTTACCGGCAGCGTAGGCAATCGCTTGGTCTGTCAGGGATAAAGCATCGCGCATCGAGCCTTGCCCTGCTTTTGCAATCACGCGCAGTGCATTGGTTTCGTAATCAACTTTTTCTGAAGCGAGGACTTTTTCTAAGTGCTCAACAATCAGGGGCACTGGCATTTGCTTGAGATTGAACTGCAAGCAGCGCGACAGTATGGTGACCGGGATCTTTTGGGGATCGGTAGTTGCCAGAATGAACTTGACGTGCTCGGGTGGTTCTTCAAGGGTCTTGAGCATGGCATTAAAGGCATGATTGGTGAGCATGTGCACCTCGTCAATCATGTAGACCTTATATCTGGCGTTACTGGGTGCGTAGGCGGCCTTCTCTAATAAAGCAGCCATCTCATCAACGCCACGATTACTCGCTGCGTCCATCTCAATATAGTCAACAAATCGACCTTGATCGATTGCCATGCACGCAGAGCATTTGCCACACGGTGTGGAGGTCATTTTTCCTTGACCATCTTCACCGATGCAATTAAGCGCCTTGGCCATAATGCGGGCAATTGTGGTTTTACCCACACCGCGAGTACCAGTAAAGAGCCATGCGTGATGTAAGCGTCCCTGATCCAAAGCATGGGTCAAAGCCTTGACCACATGGTCTTGTCCTACCAATTCGGAAAAAGTTTTAGGGCGCCACGAACGGGCTAAGGCTAATGCGGTCATATTCTCCATTCTAACAAGCTAAAATGGAATTGGATGGGCCTCCCCGCATGGTGGGTTGGATAACCTGGTCAGGTCGGGAACGAAGCAGCCAAACCCAATTTCTGTCAGTGCCGGGGGTTTGGCTCATCCACCCTTCTTTTCAAGATCTTATGGCCGATGGGTTAGCAGCCAGTCTTTCAGTGCTAAATCAATTTTTGTCTGCCATCCTGCACCAGCAGCTTTAAATTGTTCAATGACTTCAGCAGACAATCGAATGGTTGTCAGTGTTTTGGGTGACTTACTCACACTACCAACTGGTCTTCCACGCAATCTTTTAGCAAAGGCTTTGCGACCCTCTTTTTCTGAAACAATCTTTCCCTCAACACTCCATTCACCACGCTTTAAATCTGCAGCACTAATTTCTGGAGCATCATCAGGATCAATCAACTCCTGTTGCGTATTCTTTAATTTCACGTTCATTTGCATACCTCATTGAAATGATTCTTCTCTTTCGACCTCTCGGAGTCCAAACTACTACCGTTAATCGATCATCCAAAAATCCAATCGCTATAAATCTTCTCTCGCCGTAACTCTTTCGCAGATCTTCAATGGTGTGAGTGGTGTGACTTAAGACTTCCCATGCTCGAGCAAAGTCCAAGCCACGCAACTCCAATGTTTGAGCCCTCTTTATAGGGTCAAACTCAATTAATCTATTTAATTGTAGTAACAAATTATTCAGCAATCAAGTATTTATTTGCAGTAACAAACAATTAAATGATGTGCAGAATGGCTAAGATTTGCCAGACCATCCAGATAAGCACTAAGACCAGGACGGTTCGACCGTCGAGAACAACCCTAAAGTACCGCGCCTGCTTGTGAGTACATTCCAATGCAACTTGCATGAACCCTCCTCTATTAAGAAGGGTTCAGCGTATTAGCTTAGATTGGGAATTGGTAGAGTGAATGGATGAAAAGAGTGTAGGAAAGTTCTCTCTCCTCCACTCTTCTTTGTTACTTAGGGTGATCTTGCGGGACTCATTCTTTATTTTGGGATTCAGTATTGCGGCCTTGATTGACTTTTCTGCGCATGAATGCCGGCTTGATCGCCTCTTCTGACAAGCAATACATGACTGACTCTTCTAATCCAGCTACGCGGTTCTTGAGTTTGTCTGAGGAGTACATGAGTTCCTTTTCCATCGCTTCATGATCTCGTCTTGCAAGCAGCTTGCGTAAGTAAACAACAGTCTCTTGTAACCAAGGATTTTCACGAGCCCGCTCTTCTAAACGAACAATCAGATTCTCTACGGCATTCCAATTGCGGTCTTGCACATGTAAGCGTGCTTCTCTTTGAATATCGGCTGCTTCCACTTCATTAAAGCGACGGGCAACCAGTTCATTCTCGGGGGCTAATTGGTATGCCTCTAATGAGACTACTGGTAACTGTGGCAGGCTGACCGTGAATTCATGTTGAGTGCCCTCTTTGTCTTTCACCAAGATCGTGCAACGCAATACCGAGCCATTGTCTTGCAGGTGTATGACTTCAGACATCGATAGTGAGAGTGCCATCCAGACTTCTGAGCCTTGGGCAATCGATGGCAAGCAGTATTGACGTCCGGCATTTTGCAGATAGTCATTGCGCACCTTGATTTGCCCCATGCGCGCCATGAGTGGGGTTTCTAGATGGACTCTGACGTCTTGCCAAACCAAACTAGCCAAGAAGCTCATCTCGGCATCAAAGGATTCGGCGAGATCTTCTGCGCGCTCACCATACCAAGCATTACCCTGGCCTGCTGTAGCAATGGCAGTCATGAGTTCTTCGTTAAAGCCTAGACCAATACCTACCGTTGAAGTGGTGACTCCAGCACTCGCTAGGTTACGCACTTGGGTGCAGATAGTATTTTGGGATGTAAGGCCGCGGTTTGCCATGCCATCCGATAGCAAAATCACGCGGCACATCACATTCTGGCCTGGTCGATTGACTAGTGGGGCTAAGCTTTGCGCTCCTTCTAACCAACCACCATGCAAATTGGTCATGCCATCGGATTCAATCTCTCGTAACCGAATCGGCAATAGGGTTTTGGCTATTTGGGCTGACATGGTCTCCAGCACCACATCTACTTCATCGTCATAAACAATCACTGAGACTTGATCGCTGTCGTGCAAGCGGGATAGCAAGTCCAGCGCGCAGTTCTTCGCTTCTTCTAATTTGCCGCCACTCATCGATCCAGAGCGATCGATTACCAGTGAGACTGCTAATGGGGTTCGGGTGGAAGTGATTTCTTCCATGGGGGCTCTTAACTGCAAGAGCACATCCAGGCTTTCTCCTGAATTGCTGGCAACTACCCCTTTACGGGTCGTTAGTAAGACTTCTAAGGCTTTTCCGTTAATCATGACTTTCTCCTGTATTTGCCCTATTTGCCAAAGGGAGCAAATTGAGGGGGTTATGAACCTAGGGTCAGATTACGGGTGGTAAGGCTCAGGGGGTGAGCTTAAAAAATAATCGCTGGATATGTTTTATTCAAATAGTTAGGATGGGTAATTGGTCGACATAGATCTCATAGCCCCTTCTAAAAATATTGAGCAGATTAAGTCTCATTCAAACCTAAAATATGAAATAGGCACCCAAAAGGCTCAAGAAATAAGTTGGGTAAATAAAATTATTTTGGACACTAAAATAGTGTTTTAAAAAATCGAACAGCAATAATGGGTAAAAAAATGGCAGTAGACTTATATAGAGTCTATAAACAGTTTTATCAGCGCTCTTACCGATACCCTGAAGATCAGGATTTACTAGAAATGACACAATTGGTGCACGATCTTGTTCAAAATTTATACATAATCAAATGTACAAACGCAATCTCTCAAGATGAGATTGACTCCGCTTTCAAACAATCCAGGAAAATTTTTGAATTAGAAAAAAGTTATGGCAGCTTTAACACACTATTTTCTCGAAACCTTTTAGCTGCATTTGAGACTAGTAATTTTGAGATCAATATTCCAAGCCATAAGATAGCCTCTTGGCTTGAAAAGGAAAATCATTTAGGAACACTTTATGTTCTTACCGCCAGGAGTAGACCAAACCAATGTAAATTGGGGGTTACGCAAGGAAATCTCGAAGAAAGAATTAACAAATACATACATAGACATGGGTACATTGTCGATCTCTATTTTTATAGTTGCGATATCCCCACTCCATTTAGCCATGAGCAAAGAATTACAAAAAAATATCTAAGGTACAAAAATTCAGATAACTCTGATGGAGACTCGAATGAATGGTTTTTTTTGGAGCCAGATATTCTTAAACAAGAAATATTAAATATTCAAGAAAATGAGCGAATTTAGCAATATTCGATTTGATCCTAATAACGGTATTTATTTTGAAATTACTATTGGTGAAGTTACAAAAAATATCTTCTTGGATATTTTATTGCTAGAGGACCTATCGAATAAAAAGATCATAACCATTGAGGGTATTGCACTGACACTTTTTTATGGTCTTAGAACAACTATATTTCGGATGTGCATACATGCCTTTAATGAAAATCCATCCTGGCCTAAAGATGTCCCCTTACCTCTTTTAAAGAAACACAACCGTTAACTAAGTTCAGTATTTATGAAGCTCACAAAGGCTCAGAAAGAATTCATCGAGAGGCATGGAATTAGAGCAGAAGAAGTGTTTGATGCAACGGGCCATTGCCAGACTTACTATCGGTCAGTAATGAAAGAAAAGGGATATGTTGTGGCTTGCGGTGTTTCAAAATGTAGTCAGGGACATGACTCTTTAAGAACTAGATCTGGTCACTGCGTAATGTGTAACCCAGCATCGCTATCCTTTCAAAAAAGACATAAAAATGTTGGCGATTTATATGTCATGTTTTCGCCCTCAAAAAAACTTATAAAAGTAGGAATTGCTGATTCTGCGATCGATAGAGTTATTACCCTAAATAAGCAAGCTTATGGCAATATTAAAGACTGGGAAATCGCTCACGTAGTCCGAGTAACTAACGCTGGATATGCTGAGGAATTTATTCATGCTCGCTTATTTCTTTATAATGAAAAAATTTTCTTCAAAAAGAATGGGGAGATGGTTCTTTCTAAAGAGATCTTTTCTTGCTCAGTAAAGGATGCAATTAAAGAAATTAATTCTTTAATTAATCAATCGTAAACATCTCGTAACGAGACGGCCATGAGCATAGGATGAGTCGACAACATTAAAGTTTTGTTACTGTGTAGCCTTTAGGTTCAAACTTCCAAAGATCAATATTCCATGGCATGTGTACATCAATCTTTCCGTTGGTTGCCAGGGGAGGATCTGTCTTTTTATCTAAATCAATGTCATAAACAATAACTAAAATTGTTTTGCCGATCTCTTTTTTATGTAAATTGAATTCTGGAGAGGACAACAGGAAAGAGTCGCCCTTAATGCTAGTAGTACTTTTAACCTCAATTAACCAATCTACTCCGTTAAAATGCCCAGAGAAATCAAATGAATTGTTTGCCGACATATCTTTAATTTTGGTAAAGCCAATCTTAACTAACTCCTCTCTGTAAACCGTCATAGCACGCAGTTCAACAGCCGTTCTTTCGGGATGTGTGAGCCCTCTTCCTTGACCCCGCCCAGATTTTTTTCGTGGGTTAGTAATTTGCTCAATAACTTCAACTAAATCAGCAGCCTCAGGAAGCTCTAAATAAGGATTTTTTCCCTGACGCTCTAACTCATAAAGTGGAATAAGGAATTCACAAATTAATTGCAAATCATGATGAAATTCCTCTTCAGTAAAATTTTCCATCGTATAACACTTAGCAAATGTAGTGGCTTTTTCAAACTGATTTGATAGTTTATTTCCACCTAACACAATCTTTTCTTCAAAATTTTTAGCTGTACTAAATTTTTTTGAGATCACCTTTCTAGCCCACTCATTCTGCTCTGCTAATTCAGTATCTGGAACATCTCGCAAACCTCCATCTTTTAAGATGGTCGCACCTCTACCTAATGTTAGATACACTCGCTTCCCATCGCTAGAAAAGTGGATAACAACATACCAACCTTCTGTTGCAGATGGTGACATGATGGGATCAAAGATCCTCACCCATGGTGAAACCGTTTTATTTCCTATTGAGTCAGATCCTTTGATGGAACAAGAAAACCCTGCATTTGAAAATATTGGCTCCATTCTTTCAATCTCATTACGTAAGATGTCTGGGACCCCTTGTCTTATTAACACACCACGTTGTTACATTTCGGGAGTATTTTTAGATGAATAAGATATTTGAAAATTAAGAATTTGGGAGAAAGCTGATCCCAAACTCAAATGGACATCTTTTTTCTTGGGGGTCAAAGTGAATCCACATCTAATTAAAGCTTTTGTGTAAATTGGCTCTTGTAGCTTAGAGAGATTATTGGGATTAATATTCTCATCTTTCATTAGCGAAAGAGCTAGTGCAATTACTTTATTAGGTGGGTATCTCAGACCCTTGTAAACTAAATCGTATTTGGATGAGCTAGGAATGTTGATTTGATTAATGTCGGACAGCCGTGAAATTGCCTCCAAAACATATTTACGTTTTAAAAAATCAATCTGACTAGAGGCAGGTTTCACAGACACTCCTTTCTAATGCTACATTTTCCAAAAATATTACCGATCAAAAAATGAACAAGGTGATAGATCAAATTTCAAGATTAGCCAAATACTTGACCAGTGGAACAAAATAAGGGGCAATCGCCTTTGATGATCTCTCGAGAGTTTCGACTGCATTTTCAGGATTTTCGTCTTGTTCTTTTTTAAAGATTGCTATCGAAATTATTGCAAGGCCATATTTAAAAATATTTTCTTTTATTAATATTTTAGAGTCGTCTTTTTCTTTTTGACGCATGAACTTCAACGCCTTATGATCCCAATTCACATGAACGGTAATTCCTTGATCTGATGTTCTTACGGTAACCGCAGATTCTTCGTCAAAGTTATATTGTCCATAGCTGTCTTCTTTGACCCACTGAATATCAGGCATCTTGATTCCTTCATCAGGCGCCTTTTTTGTACCTGGTTTCTTGTCGCCGGGCTTTGACTCTTTTGTTTGTTCAGCCTCAGCGACTAAGATTGTTAACTTGAAAATTAATGGTTCGGGTCGCGAAACATCATTAAAACCAAATTCGCCGATTATCTTTGAGCCAACCTCAACTTCTTTATCAACTGAAAAACTAAACGTCGCAATTCCATCTTTAAGACTGACAGATGTTTGACATTGGTTGTCACTAAAAATAAATATCCTTTCGCCTGGGGATACTGGTCTTGAAAGATAGTCATTAGATGCATCAGTATTGCATCTTAATTTTCTTACCGACCCTCTAGGGACAATAAAAGTATATTCATGATCCAACTCTTTGGCATTTATAGGATTTAAAAAAGTGGGGAATTTTTGCCCTTTATAGGGAGTATCCCCTTTTGGATTTTCAATAATAGCCTCAATTTCGGCACCCAAACCAAATAATTCTTTTAGAGATGGGTCTGACTTAACCATTCCCTGAATTAAATCCTTTACTTCTGATTTATCCTCAATGTGTTTTTGTGCACGCATCAAATTTATACGATGCATAAACTCTCTCAACTGAGGATCGTCTTTTAATTGCTGTTTTACTAGATCTCTTAATTTTACGGAGAGGCGATTTTCTACCATCCGCTCCCTATCGGTCATGAATAATTGTGAAACTGCAGAGTTGGTGAGTCCTGTGCAGTCGACATTAACAATTATGTTGTCTTGGATTCCTCCTAAGTTACATGAAGTGTTAAGCCAGCTAGCTCTTTCAGTAGCGTGTACTTGTCCATTAATTGTATAAAAAACTCTTTTAGGTTGGTTGGCAATAAATTTTTGTAAAGTCTCGCGACATGTTGCAGTTATATTGATGTTTCCCAATTCAGGATCATCTAGTGATGCTATGTGTAGATGAATCGGCTCTATTGATTGAATAATCTCTACATCTTCATCAACCATCTCCCCTTCGTTTACTTCGTTTGATTTCCTGACTTTACACAACATTTCAATCAATCCAGAGCAAATTCGTTCGTCAATTCCCTTTTTTCTATACTCTCCCTTGCCTTCTACTGGTGTAGCACCAAAATCTAAAAGTTGTATAGGCAATGGTGGCTGTATCAGGCTTGTAGCTAAAGCTTGATATATACCAAGACCTACGTTGTTAAATGGTTTTGAGATATCAACTTCATACAATTTAACAATACTTCCAGAAGTGAGCTTTGCCCCGTCATATTCCTTAAAGGGCGCTATTTCTTTGGATAAAAAATTTGCAATCTTTCCTGGCATAAAGTACTCAACCACTGGCAATGACTCCCCTTGCCTTGGCTCTCGGACCCTTACCAAGGTCCACCCCCAAGATTCGGCATCAAATCTCTTGGAGATGATCAACTTATGGTGACCAAGTCGCATATCACCCCTAGTGCAGTACCTGAGCACACCAGTGCTTCCTTGATTAAACTTCCCCTGAACATATTTAATGCCTTCTTTATTTTTTTCAGAGAGAGAAACAAAAGTTTTGGGGAAATCTTCTGGTCGCTGGCCAATTCCTTCATCGACAATTGTGTAAGTTGGGTATGAGGTGTTCTTCCTCTCTCTTGAAACTCCAATTTTAACTGTGTGCTTTGCTATTTCGCGCTTCTGTCCATCATCCAAATTGCTTAGTCTACCCTCTGGAATATTAAAAAAACGTTTTACTGCTTCTTGCATAGATTGTGGTGCGCTCTTAGCTCTATGATCTTTTATTCCCGCTTCTTCTGCCTTTCTAAGCAAAATTGCATCCAAGCCATTTACGACATTCTCGACTAGCGCCCCAACTCCATTTGACTGCTGATTACCAGCAGCATCCCAATTCTTATCTCTTCCACCATAAGGGGCCCAGTTAGATAGATTACTAAAATAAGTTTTATATTTATGATTATTTAATACGGCAATTACCTCCTCTGATGAAGTTGAGTAAAGCAACGCCATTGCAAGTTCTTTGGAGTCTTTTTCGTTTAGCACACTTACTCCAAATTAAAGATGTTGTTAGTCTTTTCTGAACCGCTCTTATACCTATCCTTGATTTTGTCAATCTCCGCCTCTAGAGCCCTGACTATGTGCCGTGCATCTTTTTCGCTGTACTCATAAGCTCTTTTATTGGCAAGATTGCCAATTAACTGCAAATCTTTTATTGCACGATTGACTCGAGCATTTGCTAATTCAATGAATTTAGCTCGTCTATTCTTAATAATTTTTTCCATTTTATTCTCCTAAATTACAGCCTTTACACCGCACAAATCATCGAATTTCAAGTAAATGTATCACAAAAAATTGAATAATTTCAACAATATTAGCAATAAATAATAAAAAATATGTAAACGAAAATATGATAAATACTTGATTTTATTGGAAATAATTGCTTTAAATTTTATTAATAAATTCTAGACTTTATAGAAGAATTTCAAAGGGCCTATTGAATAATTTAATCTTTTCCCAGCACGATCAGCCTTCACGGCAGCCAGATCCTACTTAATCCTTTCTTTCATGGACTTGATACGCTGGTTATCTGAGGTTAAGGGCTTGATTGCGACTGTTTTGTGATTGCTGTGATGTTAGTAAATTCAGAAATCATTCCAAATTGATACTGCGAAATTAAGAGTGTGTAGGGCGCTATATGCAAACCCCACCGTTTTAACCAATTGATCCCTTGCGCGCATACCAGCTAAATACTTGTTCTTGCAAGTATTTAGCTGGGCTACTCACCATAGCCACTTCATAGCTTGGCGCCTTGCAATTTCGATTTGAAACCACAAAAGCTTGATGCGTTTGGGCACCCCTACTGATTGACTAGTCCTGTTACTAGATATTTGCCGTTTTGTATTTCGTTGCGAAGAATCAGCTCAATTCACTTGGCTCTTAGTTTTAATTGTCGATCATAAATTTATTAGCTTACCCAACAAATCATTAAAAAACTTAAATACCTATTGTTTTTAATGCCAAATTTGGCGATTATGTCATTTCTTAATGAAGGAATGCGTCATGAATGAAGGTGAAAGAGCAGAGCTCAAGTTTATTGCTACTTTGGGGTGCTATAACACTAAACAAGTTAAATTTAAGAATGGTTCTAGCACCCTTCTAATTTCAAAGTTGGAAACGCCAACTGGGCAACAACTACAAACTATTCACCCCTATACATCAGACATAACGCCTCAATTTATACGTCAATTAGATGATACAGATTTAGTAAATTTTTGTATTACTAATAAGATTAATAAGGCTGGGCCCTTTTCTAAAGCAGATATTTTTATTAATGGCATCGGCTACTCACTCAAATACAGCAGCGCTATGCCACCAGCTCTGATTAACCACACCAGAAGAACAGGGTGGGAATTTGCTGCGCGTCAAAAAGGGGTGTCTATGTCCAATTTAGACAAACTCGTTGCTGACTATTGGAATAAAAGGCTGGCTGGAATAATCGGTGAAGATATTGCAAATTTCGATTCTAGATCTCCTTTTTCTGCTCATTTCAATACCCTGCTCCCTTTTTTGGAATACTTTACATTTGAGGGGACTGGTAGCAGAGTCTCTTATCACCCCGCATCAGAAGTGATAGAGTTTTCTGACCCATGCGATATTAGAACCTGGGATTTACTTAATAGATCTCAACTACTTCAAAACTTATGGCCAAGATTTATTTTCTCAATGAGAAGCGGCAAAGGCATGCCATCAGATATTAACTCTGTGAGCCAAGCTGAAAAGAGCTCAATTATGATTTGGGCTCAAAAAATACAAGGAAATCTAAAAGGCGCTTTGCATGTAAGGATAAGATAATGAATAAATACAGATTAAAAGTAGGAAATTGGGCAACGCATACTTTTTTAGATGAATATCAAAATCTTCCACCAACTGACAACACCGCAGCTCTTTCTAAAACGAAAGAAATCTTATTTGGCAAAAATTATATGAACCTTCAAAACCAAGTCGTTAGCGGCTGGTCAATTGAAGGACTTCCAAAGAGCGAGGAAAATGGTTCATACAAAGTGAGTTTTTCTGGAATTTTTCATCAAGCACTTAATGATAATAATTTTGGCCCCGTTCTCTATATATATAGCTTAATTGTTGAAATTCTTAAAGATAATCCAGATGCTGAAATAGCAAAGATTTATGGATTTGTCGCCCGCTCACTTAGAACATTTGCCTCACTATTGCGAGAGCAATCATTACTTGAGCAATTAGAGTATCTTTTTAAATCAGAGGGTCATCAAGTGATATTTAAGATGTCGCCAAAGCAAGATAGTCAGGAAAAAACAGATATATTGATTGAATTCAATGGTAGCACCTACCGACTTTGGACTTATCAACACTCAAGCAGAGGCCTTCCACACAATATAGAAAGAATATCCGGAAAAAGAGGTGCTTTACCGCCTGGAATCCATGTGCTCTGTCCGCTAATATCCGAAGCAGTTGAAGAGCTTGGGCCTATTCAAAAGAAAATATTAACGCAGAGAAAGAAAATTATGGCTAACAAAGAAAAGTTAACTCTAATATCTGCCTCAACGACAAAAGCGAATCAAAAAAAGATGGGGAATATTACTGACAGCTCCAAGAAATGCGAGGATAAGATCAAAGAACTTGAAGCCGACTTCGAAAAAATTAAAAAAACAGCTTATGAATATATTGAAGAAGTTAATGGATATTACTTTTTCTCAGACGCATGCGCAAGAAATATTTATGCTCAAGTAATTAAGCCAAGCGCAATACTTCCCTATAAAGATGTTGTAAATATTTTAGATGCCCCACAAATTTTGCTTTCAAAAAACACAGTTTTTCAGGTCATTTAACTATTTTTTCCTTTTACCTGCTTTCAAATAAAGGACAATCTGCTCAGCTACCGCTTGAATTGCATCCACAGCCACACTATTACCTAGCTGCTTCATGGCTTGCCCTTTCGCAACTGGAAAATTATAGTTTTTAGGGAAGCCCATCATTCTCTTGCCCTCATCCACTCCAAGTCTGCGGACTACACCATCGACGAGATAGGCATCCCAATTCCTACGATCATCAATACCAGAGCCTTTACCGCCAACTCTGAGAGTAAAGCCGATTTCCCGCGAACACTCCCCGCCCCAGACATCTGACATATTAAATTTGAGCTTCTTTTTTTCAGGGAATTCGAATGGTTCTGGATAAACATATTCATTACTAAAGCCAATAATGAATATTCTAGGTCGATGCTGAGGAAGACCATAGTCTGAAGCCTTGACAATCTTCCAGTAAATTGTGTAATCCAACTCTTTAGTAAGTATTTGCTTGATTGTGTCGAACGTCCTTCCATCATCGTGATTTTCGAGATGCCGAACATTTTCTAAAAAAAATGCTTTTGGACGCTTTACGGCGAGGATATCTCTAATCCAGAAGAACATATTCCCACGATCTTCATGCTCTTCGTTAAATCCACGTTTGTAACCAGCTTGAGAAAATGGTTGACATGGAAAACCTGCGCACAGTATGTCGTGATCCTTAATCTCCTTTGCAATATTTTTTACGGTAGTAATATCATCATTGAAGTTTGGACTGCCAAGTAAGTCTCCATCAAATAATTTAGGCGATATCTTCTTAAAGTTTTCAAAATATGTTTTACGAGCAAATGGATCCTTTTCAGATGCATATACACACTCTGCCCCTTGACGATGGAAGGCCAAATGAAAACCGCCAATACCTGCAAAAAGGTCAATGAATCGCCAATTTTTCTTAGTCGCATTCTTATTTCGCATCTATCGCCTTGTTAAAAAATAATCTAACAAGTGATTTTACCGCGAATACTCATTTTTTTAAGGGAGTGTTGCCAAGTCAAAGCGCAAACAATGAGTGAATAAATTTTATTTCTCAGAATCAATTGGTATAAGAGGAATTGCTCTCGGTACATTCTTTTTCCAAATAGCGGTATTTTTTCTCTCTACCCAAAAGTCTTTAATCTTCATGCCAGCTTTAAAGACTATATTCTTAAATTCCCATGGCATTACATCTTTGTTGTGAGGATTGGGGCACTTTATTTGCTCACCGTTATCAATTCGAAAGTATTCATGATCGCTCTTTTTGGGCACCAACTCTCCATCTAAATATTTTTGAATGAAATCCCTGTTAATCTCTCGCAATGAAGGGGACAGTAAATTATTTATAACTTTTCCACCTTTTTGCCAACTTATCCAATATTGTGGACAATTTTTTAATGCTAGAGATCTCGACAGGAACGGATCGCCACCCCATTTCTGCGCTCTTCCGCTCGGCCTAAATCCATTCAACTTAAGCTCATTAAAGAGAACGCCTTCAGCAAGCTTTGGACCTAAACCAGATCTGGTGCCAACGACTTGTGATATCTGTTCGGCCAAAAATGCTCTTGGAGTGCCTGGCAATCCATCATCCTTATAAAGCCCTTTTGAATAGGCGCCCGGAGAATTTCTAACAAGGCTTTCGAAATAGGGCTTGAATTTATCATCTATTCCGTGAAGACCGTAGTAGTTTGCAACCGCCTCTTCCCACCAATCCGACATAGGTAAGGCGCTCACAAGAGATCTATATGGTCTATAAATTAATTTACTGGTGAATGATTCGTGTTGTAGGCAATTTGCATCGACTTTGTAGTGATAGATTTCGTGGCCGTAGAGTAATTTCATTACCTCCACAAGACATTCTTGCCTGTTGATACCTAAATCCATCATCATTTCATTGCACAAAGAGATGACGCGTGGTTTTATGTAAAAAATCCCCCAGCAGCCTGGCGCTGGGCCTTGATTCACATATCTGAAAGATTTATAAAAGGCAAGCGCCTCGAATCCGCCTTCAAGCACTCTTTCTATACCAGATCCTCGCTGATCTTCAGGATCCAAATCATCTATTGGCAGTAAATCAACTAACTGCTCAATTAATTCTTCGCCGTCACTCCCAAAATCTCGGGCTATCTCAATCAGAGAATCATCTATATCTAATGTATCTAAGACACTCGGTTGTATTTGTCTTTCGATATCTTGCGCAAGTTTTGGAATTTTTGCACTAGCAGTCATATCAAAAGGGGGTGATGTAAGACTAAACAATTAGGACCTCTTTCTACAAAAGAAACTCATAATCAATTGTCCCACTCTCCTGTCTCTTGCATGCTCTTCATATCCTTGGGACAGATTGGGGGCCCTAGATTTAGGTGCCTCTTGAGCATAACTACCTCATAACCGCATTTAGAGCACCTTGCGCCAGGTCTTTTGGGAACTTTTTGTAGGGTTCTGATGGGTAGACTTAATCTGCCATGTGGGAAGTTTCCTAGCTTTTCAGTAATCCTCATCAATTCTTGCTTGAGCCCTTCCCCAGCACTTGCGCTTCTCATAGGCCCTGTTAGACCTACGTCCTTGGCAATTTTTTTAAAGCTTTCCCCATGACCACTCTCGCAGTCATCTACAGCATGGACTAATTCATGCACTAGTGTGTCTAAGAAATCAAATGGTGTTTGGAGGTGCGGGGCAATAAAGATTTGGTTTACACCATCTTCAGCTGATTTGGTTGACCAGCACTGTCCTAGATGTCGCCCTTTTCCACCGGTGCTTGGAAATCCTACGGATACCTTTACAACGGGGACCGAGTAGCCCATTCTCTCAAAGAGGGGTCTAATTTCCTCTACAGCTGCCATTAGCCACTGCTCTCGATTAGCTTGACTCATGCTTAATTCCTAGTGAGTTAGCTTGCTACGGTTTTCGGCCATACGCATAAACTCTAGGTTCATAGATTTAGATTTCTTGAATTCCCAATCTTTGGGAAAGGCAATTTCTTCCTTGCTCCAACCATGGACTCTTGCCTCGTCCTTGCTTTCGACTTCATCATCGGTAGCGGCAATCACAATATGTTCTTGATCGGCTAACTTTTGCTTTTTGGTTTTCGCCTTGTTCTTATGGCTCGAGTTGGGGTTTAAGTGGATGAAATCTAACCAGTAAACCCTAAAGCTTGGGCCAAAGACCTGGTCGACTAGCATGGCATCGGTGTTGTTGGGATTGTCTTCATTAACGAGCATGATCTTCAGACCTCGCTGAGCCAAGAATTGCAAATAGTTTCTAGCCTCATCATGGCTATTAAAGCCAATGCTGATGAGATCATTGCTCTCACTCAGCTTGCTTTGGTCATGCAGATCAAATATGAACTGACCATAGCCGCCTTGGTAACGCTCGATAACAGATCCTTTTTTCAATAAGACGCAGACGCCTTCTATAAGTACAGGCATATAGACTCCAATTAGGTAGGTAAGAAAACTTGGGGGATTACTTCAGAATGTTTATGAGCTTATTAAGCTATGAGCTCATAGGTCGAGCCATCAAAATATTTTTATTTTTCTCATAATGTGAAACGCAAGTATGTCATGCTATATGTGAGCGTTTTATTTCTTTCACCTGAACTAAGCGGAGATCATTTATGCAAACAGCGAGCAATTTTGATATGTCTAACTTATTGAATTCATTAAAAGTAAGCGATCAACATAAGGCGTTTGCTCACGGTCAATTGAGGATAGCTGCCTCGAAGACGATTCGGGAGTTCGGTTATGAATGGGCCTCGATTCCTGCGGATTTAAGCCATGAGGAATCTATTCGATTGATCAATTTAAAAATGCGTCTCAAAAATACCGTTTTTGAGTCAACCAAGGGATGGCACTCAAACCAAAGCATGGTGTGGAAGCGATTCAGGGAGTATGTAAAAAAGGTTGGGGCTAGACACGAGGCCTTAAAACTAATAGCCAAAATTAGAGTCCAAGTTAAACAGTAAGAATATTTCTGAAATAGATCATCTCTTGAGCTTTTGCTTATCTATAAAGAGTCTTTTACTGGGAGAACTGAATGACAGCTCAAGTGGCAGAACGACTCATCTATGGTGGCAACGAGATCCCGATGTTTACTAATCCTTTGGGGCCTTATTTGCGGGCTTGCAAGATTGGGTTTCGGTCACCACTCACTTCCAACTGGCGTGGCTATGTGGGTACATGGGAAGTGATTGAAACTGCTGGTGTGGGACGGCTTTACTTGGTTGGCCTACGCGCACACAAGACCTATGAGGAGATTGTTGGTATCTCAGATGTCTTTCCTGGCTTTGATAAGGTCTTTGCCCATTGGTTTACGGGTGAGATCCGCCTACCCCAAGGGGCACAGATTAAATATCGCCACATGGGTTACGGCAGTATTTATGAATACGACCTCTTGATGGACTTTAAGGAAGGGGTTCTGCTGGGTAAGCATGCAAGACATAACAAAGTGCCAGATGACACTGTAGATCCCTCTACGATCCCGTCCTATCTAAGAAAGGGTTCGTGATGACTGAACTACTCGCTTGGCGTCCGCATTCTGGCTTGGATTACTTTTTGATCTATTTGCTGCCAGGAGTGATATTGGTGGGGATCTTTGTCTCTGTCCTCTTGCAAGAGAGGCCTTCTCAATTTGCTAAGTCTTTAATCAATGCATTAACTGGAAAAAAGATGAGCTGGCTCGACCAAGCTAAAGAGTTGGCCATGTATTGCTTAGTCTTTACTTGTGCTTTAGTGGGTTGGCCTGGTTTGATTGTTTTTTACTTCAAGAATAAGAAAAGGGAGGCGGCCAATAAAGAATGGCAAGAGCGTCCTGACTTTGATTGTGCCCCCGATTACCTGGTTGCTGCCGTCAATCCGATTGATGCCGAGATTGCCAGCTACGTAATAGATCCATTGGGGTTTGTGCCTGCCCTACCCTTTGGTCATCTCAATCAAGCCTGGGGTGACTTCTTGACCTCCGTTGAAGATCAGGATGAGGTGTGGTCTTTCTTTGTGCCTAAAGGCAGCCCAACCGGTAAATACCAGTTCGAGTGCACCTCTGATAGGCGCGGCTATGCCCGAGTCCGAGATGGCAAGATTTTGGGTGAATTTATTACTGAATCAGACTAGATATTAGATTTATCAATCTTGAGCTCACTTTTTGAGCTCTTGCTCTGATTTAATGGTCTCATTAGTTGCTGCTTGTGTTGTGTTTAGTGATCATCGGGATCAGGTATGAGTGCCCAAAGATCAAAAGATGCTTTGTTGTCTTTGTCATGAGAAAACCATACCAGCTTGTGCATCCTTTTTATACCTCTATTTTGGAGGTTCTCCTTTCGGGGTGCGAGCAAGCGGACAGCCGGGAAAGACCGGCTGTTTTTTATCCTAGTAGCAGAACGCTCGCTCCAGCATTCCCCAAAAAGTGGGACTGGTGTTTTTTGATACTGCTTCTGGCCTTGAGTAATTCTTCAAAGGGTTCATTCCCTACTTTGAGGTCTTCACCAAAGTAATAGTTGCTGACCTTGGGGATGTAGTAATTTCCTTCAAGGTGGCGTCGTATGGTTTGCTTAATCCCGCCGCCAGCCCCACTAGATCCATAACCATGAATGACGATCATCGATTTAAAGCCAGCGTCATAGGCTACATCGAGATAGGTCTCAAACTTATCAATGGCCTCTTCTATGGTTGGGTAACCGAGTTCCATATTGAAAATCAGGGTTTCGGTTATTGCCTCTGGAGTTTGGGTGCTATCGCATAGACGGCAGTTACCAATTAGTTGGCGCTGTCCTCCGCAATCCAGACACAAGCACAAATAGGTTTTCTCTTTGGGCATGAATTAGTCTTGATCCCAAGCATCAATCTCTAGTACATCATCATCTTGGCATTGCTTGAGCTTTTCAAAGTCAATATTGAGATCCCATACTCCCCTGCTAGCAATCACAAAATTCTCTCCTACTGTAACGCCACCGCCCTCTTGGGGAACTCCCTCAGTCAAAAAAGGTCTCAGGACTTTGGCCTGCACTGAAAATGCATGTGGGAAGCCGCCATTCGCTCCGAGATCTTGAGCTTTGCCCTCCTTAACAAGATCCCGAATCCAATCCGTACCCTGCCAACCTGTCATCCAAGAGGCAATTTTTTCCTTCTTATGCGTGACGATTATTTCCCAACCCATCATACGAATACCCTCTTTCTATAATTGAAGTATCTCACTAGGATGTGAACCCACATAAAGTACTTACCTTCATGTAATCAATCGATCCGGGCTTTGCTGAGCCGATATCCCAGTCTAGGTCATACAGGTCTTTGACTAGCTTACCTTTACTGAGTGGCTTAGAGAACATCATGATGTCTTCGACAGAAACGGTATTTGTTCTGCAATTGATTCCCTGGCGCAGGATGACTGAGGAGTAATTGACCATCTCATGCTCATAGAGCGTCGATTGTGGTTTCTTATAGTTTCTTAAGACCAAGATCTCTGCCGTAAGAGCATCGGAATCGACGTGCTGCTCTTTAGCCAGATATTCAGTGAAGTTATCGCTCTCCGCAAACTTCTTCCACTCCATATTGAGATTGCCATGCTGGGTATAGACCGCATCAGGATCTGATGGGTAGATGTAATGAAATGTCCCGTAGGCAATCGCGGGGATACACAGGATGGCGAATAAGGTGAGCGCAAGGCTCTTGGGTAGGTAATGGTTCATTGGATCTCCTAACTGCTTAACGTCTGACATAAGAAAGGATGTAGGCCTTTCTGGCGCTTACTTCACTCATAAAGATCACCCCTGCATTGTCATAGACCACTGCCAGAGGCTCTTGTCTCAAAGTCTTATCTGCTAGATATGGGTTGCCTTTGTCATCCCTTAATCTCAATTTAGGTAAGCCCAAGATCTTGGCGGTATCGACAAAAGCCTTTACTGCAACCGGCTTATGCAATGCAGTAGCTAGGCCTGCATTAGGCTGGATCTGTAGCGGCATGAGGGTTATCAGAAACAGAGCACTGATCAATTTTTGACTCTCGGTTTATTTACGAATAAATTGATTTTCAAGAGTCATAAGCTCACTAAGTGAGCTTGAGTGTATTTACGCTGAAATCTTTACTGATGGAGGTATTTATGAAAAAGATCTTTTTACTTTTAGCAGTCCTGATTTCTGGTTCGGGATGGGCCCAAACTATCAACTGGAATGACTCACCCAATAACTGGAACAACTCGCTGAACAATTACGACAACTCGCCGTTGAACTACAACAATAGCCCGCTCAATTACAACAATAGCCCACTGAACTACAGCTCAAGCAATGGAGTCTATGACAATAGTGGTAACCGGATTGGCTATCAAACCCAATCACCCACAGGTGTTACTAATGTCTATGACAACAGTGGTAACAGGATTGGCTACTCCCCTGCAGGCTCAAGATAATGAAAACTTTTGAATACGAGCTCGTCAAGATGGAGCCTGTTGAGACCGATAACGATACGGTTCAAGAGATTCTGAATGACCGGGGCCAACATGGCTATCGCTTTGTGAGGATCGAGAAACTTTGGGCCAGAGATAGTGATTGGAATGCTATTCAACGCAACTTTCTGGTTTTAGAAAAGGTGATTGAAGAGGAGTTGTAATGGCGCCGTTACTACTCTACTTTCTCTAAGCAGTCCTGCTCATGAAAATCGATTTGCAGCTGCTCGCTATCCATGAACTCATCCATCAGATAGCCTTTGGGTGGCGTGAGGCGTCTGAGGTATTTATCGGGAGCAGGTCCAGCGTTGAACTTGCCGATTGTGCCGTCTTTGAGTCGGTAATGCAGTGCTTTGCCCTCGGTGGCGATCTCGACATTCCAGGTAAAGAGCGGTTCTGCATGCCCTTCCCATTCCCCAAAGCCATCGGGAGAAATGATTTTGACAATATTGCCCATATTTTCTGGGATGCGGCAATCGATGGTGATGGCTAAGTCACCGACTTCGCAATTGAGTTTATTCATGCCTTCGCTCATCTTCTGCTCCTGTACTGTGCGCGCACTTTCTCGCGCTGGATAAAAAATAGGTGTTCAAACACGGGTTTGCCACAGACCAACAGGAGCCCCAATAGAAAGATCGCTATGTCTTTGAGGCTGAAATAGCCCTGCTCAAAGTTATAGCAAGTCACAAATATCAGAAAGAACCCTAAAAGCTTCATATTGCTGTCTCCTTTTGGTCACATTTAGCAAGAATAATGCGGTAGTAGCTCAGTAAATGAGCTACAAACTGCTTATAGTTCTTAAATTGATAAATCCTCTTTTGAGGTTTGGAGCTTGTATGAGTGATATGGAACGCTTGCATCGCATTACCAATATGATCCAGGTCCGCAAATGCGTGCCGATTGAGGATTTCTTGGACGAGCTCGAGATCTCGAAAGCGACCTTCAAGCGCGATCTGGAATATCTGCGCTCACGCCTCAATGCTTCCATCATTTATGACCGCTACCTCGGGGGCTATAAGTTTGAGTTCCCCGATCAAATCGACAAGATTGAAATGCCTGGCTTATGGTTCTCTGAAAAAGAGGCCACTGCTCTGGTGCTGATGCAGCATCTACTCTCTTCTTTAGATAAGGGCGGCTTGATTGGCCCACACATTGAACCTCTGACTACGGTGATCGATGGCATCTTGGGTAATAGCGAGGCTACTAGCAAAGAACTGCGTAAGCGTATTAAGGTTCTGGGGATGGGCTCACGTAAGAGCTCGATGGATAACTTTTCTGAGATTGGCGCAGCTCTCCTTAAACGTGAGCGCATAGTGATTGAGTATTACGCCAAGGGTAAGGATGAGATTACCGAGCGTGAGATCTCTCCACAGCGCTTGATCTATTACCGCGAGAACTGGTATCTCGATGCTTATTGCCATCTGCGCGAGGGATTACGCAGTTTTGCAGTCGATGGTATCCAGGGAGCAGTACTCACCAATAAAAAAGCCCATGAGATCTCCGATAAAGAATGCCAGGAGCACTTTGCGGAGAGCTATGGCATCTTCTCTGGTAAAGCAACGCAACGCGCTAAGCTGCGCTTTACTCCCGAGCATGCGCGTTGGGTCTCCGGTGAAAACTGGCACGGCCAACAAGTAGGCTCTTTTGATAAAGAGGGTTACTACAACCTCGAGTTTGACTACAACCAAGATCCAGAGCTGGTCATGGATATTCTGAAGCACGGGTCTGGGGTTGAAGTCATTGGACCTGCTGCCCTGAAGAATCGAGTGAAGGCCGAGCTCGATAAAGCGCTGAAGAACTATGTTTAAGAATTCAGGCTACAGCCCTAAATTAGTTATCCCACTCAGACTTACTCTCATGCTGCATGTGGCTCTGAGCCAGCATTTTCTTGCGCTGTAAATGCTGCCAGATTAAACGCTCTTGAACTTGCTCATTACTTTGCAGCTCAAACGAAGCTGGGTCTGTATCTTCTGTCTCGATTAGTACGGGCTGTATACGCATCTCTCATCCTCTGCGATATTTAATTTGGTTGCCGAAAAGCCAACTACTTCACTCTGTATCTAGACAGGACCTTACGAGTCAATAGTTAGCTCATCAGCATGAATTGAGTCTGCTCCGTTTGTAATTTCTTGTCTAGAAGATTTGGATCTTTTTTAGCTTATGAAATTGTGTTGCATAGCATCATCAAAAAACTGCCTAAAGCACTTGCTCACTTACCTATTATTTTGCTAGGGGCATTTGAGCAAATCGCTGCGCTGTAGAAATTAAATTTACTTTTCTTTTTTTAAGCTCGCCTCACGAGCTTTCGGGTCACTAATCTGAGCACCCTTTTTCATTCTTAAAGTAGCTTCGAAATATTACTTAACTAAATATACATACTTTAATTCCATTATTTATATAGATGTTATTCATGGCTTTTTAGCATTTCTCATGTTTTTATTACGGGATGAAAAAAATGCATTTAAAAAGTATTCATCGGTTGATGGAACTTAGGTCTGTACTGGATCAAAATTTATACCCTGGCCATACTCTCATTACATATGACTTAATTCTCGATATTCTTAGAGCTCATTTAGAAGGGAAGTCTCTTTCGATTAAAGAGTTGTGTGCTGAATCGATCAAAAGCACCTTAAATACTCGCAGACACCTCAATCTCCTGCGGGATGGGGGGTGGGTTGAGTTCTCCAATGGCATACACGATAAGCGTTTACGCCAGGTTACGGCTACACCGAGATTAATCCAGTTGGTAGATAGGCTTTTGGAACAATAAGATTAAATGTATACATAGTTTGTATGCATATAAATCATATTCAATAAAGATTGTTTTTAATTTCATTCAATTTGATACTCACCACTAATTTAAGGAGTGTTCTGTGAAAAAAATCAAATTGTTGCTACTGTCTTCACTACTGGGTGCCAGTGCTACTGTCTTTGCTCAAACTACCCCACCTGATTTGAAAACGAATTCAATTAATGAAATTGGTCTAACAGTCTCATCATATAAATATACTGAGCCTAACTTGACCGATTTGGCAGGAACCGCAATGAGTGTCACCATGAAGGCTATCAATTATGGTGTTGAGTATCAAGGAACACTTGCGCTCGAGCAGGACTGGTATCTACTTGGAGAGGCAGACTATAACAATGGTTCAGTGAATTACAGTGGTTCTGGAACGATTAATAACATCCCTCAGTTTTACTATAACTTCAAGGGTGCAGTGGGTCACGATTTTGCTTTTGATGACTTTGTTCTTTCGCCATACCTTGGCTATGGCTACCGTTTCTTGAGCCAGTCAGGTGGTGGCATGACTAGCTCAACTGGCTCAGGTTTCTACGATAGACAGAGTACTTATAACTACATTCCAATTGGCCTGATTCACAGAATGGCTGTGAATAATAAAAAGGCTACTTTAGTCACAACATTTGAATACGATTATTTGATCTCAGGCAATCAATACAGCGGCCTATCATCGTTAAATGGAACAAGAAATGGCGTCACCTATGCTGGTATTCCTAACGCTAACAATTCCCAGAACTCTGGCTACGGCTTAAATCTAAGCGTAATGTACAAAGAGGATTCGTGGGGTGTAGGCCCATATATGAAATACTGGAATATTGGTCAATCTAATACCGTTTACGGTAACTTCACAAGAAATGGTGTTGCTTATACAGGTGGCGTTTATGAGCCTGCCAATAACACCATCGAATACGGTGTGAAGGCAATCTACCGTTTCTAAAGCACTTTTTCATTAACAAAGGGTATGTCTCTACATACCCTTTGTTGTTTTGAGCCTATTGTGTCTAAAAAGGTAGCCATGAACATTATTAAAGTAATTGCTTTAGTTACAGTAGTACTCTCATTCTCAGGCTGCGCTTCAATTACCGGCACAACTGGTCAAAGTGTTTCAGTTGAAACCCGCGCTAAAGATAAGCAAGTCTCGGGGGCTAGCTGCGAGCTCACAAATTCTCGTGGTAAGTGGTACATCACCAGTCCAGGCTCAACCCAGATTAGACGATCCAATGAGGATCTAATAGTAATGTGCTCTAAAGAGGGCTTTGAAGCTGGTAGAGCGAGTGTTGTCTCGGATACCAAAGGCTCAATGTTTGGCAATATTTTGCTTGGAGGCGGGATCGGGGCTTTGGTAGACCACAGTAACGGCAGTGCGTATGAATATCCAAACCTCATTCAAATCATGATGGGCGAATCAGTAACGATTGGAACTCCCCAAACTAATGCGGCTACAGCTGCTCAGTCCAATGTTGCACCCGCCTTTAGAGATCAGACTACCTCTATCGCCGCTTCTCAGCCTAATAACCCTGGTCTACCCAATCCCGCCAAACAACTTGAACAACTTGATTCATTAAGGAAAAAAGGTCTGATCACAAAAGATGAGTACGACACAAAAAAGTCAGAAATTCTGAAAAACCTTTAGCACTTTTAAGAACCTAAATCAGCCCTTTTAATACCAACTCTTTTTCGGTGATTTCTTCTTTAGAACTCACTAGTTCAGTGCAGCACTGACTCAACCACCTCCGACTTTCCCTCGGGATCTTTCTTTTGTGCAGTGATCAAGAACTCCTTGGTCTCTAGAGCTACCGCAATGTATTGCTCTACTGCTGCCTTGAAAGCCTCGTAGCCGTCTTCCTTGCTATAAGCATAGGACAGGCTATAGATAAGGTTATCACCCTCTTCGCCATCAACGGTGACTGTGTTCGAGTTGTCGTGGTCGATCACTCTGAGACCGCGGGTAAATTCAGGTTTCTCATCACCGACCCAGTTCAGATCGAGTCTATCGATATCAAAGCGCTGGCTCCGATACAGATTGTTGATGATGAATCGTGCTCCGTTGATATATGTGTAATCGCGCATGGTTTCCTCCTGATAATTGGGTTAATTCATTTCTACTGCTTCAGTATCAAGAGAGATGGGCTCATAAATTGAGCCAGTAATTTTGACTCAATAAAAAACCCACCATGGGTGGGTTTGTCGCTTTGGATTACCCGTTAATTGGGTCTCATCTTTTAAGCACCTTACTAGCGTTAGCAGGTTGCTGTGGCGACAAAGCCATCTCTTGATGTTGTCTTGATTATCCCGACCTTTTAGTTACTAGTCAAGCTTTGCTGTGGATAAGTACCACAATGCTAACTACTAGAAGTTAAGCGCAGCAACAAAGTAATAGAGGATTGTGATGGTCGAGAAAATACCAACAAATATTAATCCTAAAGTAAGGTAAATTTTGGCTGATTTATTTTTTGATTCAACTGCTTTGTTAATACTCATGGCGTGGCCTTTGGTTATGTACAACTTAGCTTCCGTGGCCCTTGATGTAAGTTTCAAGGAACCTAATCTGGTCGCCCTGTGACTCAATGATATTTTTTACAGTATCACCAACAGAAATAATTCCAACTACTTTCTTGTCCTCTACGACAGGTAGGTGCCTAATGTGTTTATGCACCATGATTGCCATGCACTCATCTAATGAGTTAGAAAGTGCAACAGTGAGGGGGTTGGCTGTCATTATTTTTGAGACCAGAACTTGTTTGGGATTAGCGTGTGGCAACAACACTTTGATAGCGCAATCCCCTTGCGAAACAATTCCTGCTAAGTTTCCATCATCAATCACTAAAACTGCTCTAACCCGATGATCACGCATCACGGTCAAAACATTTTCCACAGTGTCGGACGATCTTACAGAAAAAATCGTCTTAGGTTTTTTCTCAATAACTTGTTTTACTGTTGTCATAAAAATCAGCCTCTTAAATAGAATTGCTGCTACTGTATTTAATGCTTAATAATCTTGATTAATCGAAAATATTATATCCCTGCCAAAGGAAGATTACTTGGCGGTTGATTGACTATTTGGGTGGTGCTGTTTCTTTTTCTCTAATTGGCCCTATTCATCCTCACTCGCGATACCCACTCGACTAATAATCCAGCAAGCTGCTGCAATCAAAATAATGGCGCCACTCTCATATACCAAAATAGAGGGATCCCCATCTTTACCTTGTAGGATGATTAACCTGCTCAATGCAGTCATTGCGATAAACAAAGGTATTGTGATTGGAATGCGATGGCTCGAATAAAAAGCACCCAACATTCCCAGCACCTCTGCATAAATAAACATCAGCAAGAGGTCCTTCAACTCGACATGATGGTTGGCAATAGTAGATAAAACTTCTTGGGCCATTGCCGTAATCGTAAAAATTGCAATGATGATAAGAAATAATTTTTCAATCAAGCTAATAATATTTTTTATATTCATACGCTTACCCCTTAATTTTGAGATTAGATTCAACTCACCTTCATTACTTAATCGTTACGGTATGTTTCTTGAAACTGATGTTCTATTAATTACTCAAACTCTAAAGCCTGTTTAGCCTTTGCTTACCCGCCCTCTTTAGCAAGTTGATTGAAGGCTTGCTCAGGGTTGCTTAGGGTTGGCGTCTATGTTTTCAGTCTATCGAATTGTGGCTTTTGTGTCTATTTTTAGATGCTGATGTCACTCAAGCACCCACACGAAGCCCATTGCTGACCTCATCCTGGGTATTAAAAAACCCCAACTGATGAGATCAATTGGGGTTTTGGGATTTCTGAGTTTCTGAGTTTCTTGATGTTTTGGGGTGGAATCGAACCACCTGCCACCTGGATAATGAAATCTGGAATCCGTGATTTCCTGATTTCCTTATTGCCTTTTACTGCTGCTGCTACTTATTGATAGTGACGATTCATGGCAACTTGTTTCTTCTCATAGCTATCGCGCTTGGTATTTTTCAATACTGCGCAGTACGAAAGAATCATCACAATTGCTAATGAAAGGCCGTTGATGTTGTTTAGCAATGTCATTTGCTTCTCCTCTTGGTGTTTGCTATGTAAGTAGATTAATGGGTGTAAAGCTCATCAAATGAGCTAGTAAAAATATTGTTGTTTTTCATGCTTTTTTACCTCATCTCACAAAAGGTAATTCATCCCACTGGGTGGTGTAATTAGGTGATTTATTGCCAGACTTCATTTGCCACTGTTGTTTGGTGCCGGTAGTTGCGCTGCGTATGACGCCACTTCCAAATCGGTTATTGATCGAGTCCATCGCTTTCATGAGATCAGCAGACTTGCCCCTGGTTTCCATATCTTCAAAGAGAGATTGTTGGGTGGTAGGTTTATCGGAGAGCAGATTGAGTACGACCCCTGCTTTCTTGTACCGAAATCCTTTTTGATAGATTTGCTTGAGTCCATCGATTGCTGCTTCGGTGAGTTTGAGCGTGTTATCGCTGGGGTTCTCTAGTGCAATCATGATGCTCTGTGCGTATTGGGGCTCGTTCTGCTTATGTGGGTTAGTCTGAATGAAGACACTAATCGCGCCCGTGACTGATTGTTGACTACGGAGTTTTTCAGCTGCTCTGGCGGTATGGGTAGCCACGGATTCAGCGAGCTCTTCTAGGCTAGTGACTAATTTGCCAAAGCTACGTGAGGCAATAATTTGCTGTTTAGCAGGCGCTACTTCTTCGAGCTTAAGGCAAGACACGCCACGCAGTTCATAGCAAAGTCTTTCCATCACGACACCAAACTGTTGGCGCATGGTTTGGGGTGAGACTTGCAAGAGATCAAAAACGGTATTGATCTTCATGACCTGGAGTTTTTTAGCCAATTGCCTACCGATGCCCCACACTTCTGCTGCAGGGGTCTCGCTCATCCATTGATAGAGGGTTTCTTTAGGCATGCTATCGACATCACACACACCGGCAAACCGAGACTGCTTCTTGGCCAAGTGATTAGCAAACTTAGCCAAGGTCTTGCTAGCCCCAATCCCCACACAGACTGGTAAGCCAGTTGTGTCTTTCACGTCTTGCTTAATGGTTTGGCCTAAGTGTGTTGCATCGGTATAACTCTGGAGTACGGATTCAATTCGCAGAAAGCTCTCATCAATGCTGTAGACCTCAAGGTTGGGCGTGTAGCGTTTGAGTGTTTGCACTACCCGCTCGCTCATATCACCATATAGGGTGTAGTTTGATGAGAAGGCTTGGATGCCGTGCTCCTCCGCAAGATCTTTCATCTTGAACCAAGGAGTTCCCATCTTGACGCCAAGTGCTTTGACTTCAGCACTTCTCGCTACGGCACATCCATCATTGTTCGAGAGCACCACCATGGGTACAGCTTCTAACTTAGGCTGAAATACCCTCTCGCAAGAAACATAGAAGTTATTCACGTCGACGAGTGCAAAGAGCTGTTTGCTTGTCATTGTTTACCCCTGCTGCTAGCGTGGCTGTACTTGCGCACTACGCCTACGACTACACCCCAGATCTGTAACTCACTACCTTCATTGAAAGTAATGGCTTCGTATTGGAGGTTTTCTGGTTGAAGCTCAATACGACCTCTAGATTGGTAGAGGCGTTTGATGGTGTACTCGCCATCAACTACAGCGACCACGATGTCTTTATGTTTCGGTTTGAGAGCCTTATCGACGACGACCTTATCGCCGTCACAAATACCTGCCCCCATCATCGAATCCCCCTTCACAGTGAACATGAAGGTGGCGGGTTTGTTCTGGACTAGATACCGGTTCAAATCCAGACCATCTTCAGCGTAATCGGCCGCTGGACTAGGGAATCCAGCCGAAATCCGATGGCTCAGGAGCTTGAGCTCGTAGTTGTCAAAATGAACTGCCAAGCCCTGTGGGGATTGGCTTAGGGTAGTTTTAGCGGTAGATGACTGAAGTTCCATAAGTGCTAATATACTGTATGTTTATACAGTATGCAAATACAGTGGTTTTTAAGCACCCAAATTGGCTTAATCTGCTTATTTTGAGCTACAATGTAGCTCATTAAGGAGGGGTTTATGACTGCAAATGCGGTAGTTCGCGCCAGAATTAACGGCGATATCAAAGAGGAGGCTAGCGCCATATTGGCTGCCATGGGGTTAACGCCGTCTGATGCCTTTCGAATTCTGATGACCCGCATTGCTAGAGAAAAGACTCTGCCCTTCGAACCATTAAGTCCCAACGCAGAAACCATTGCTGCGATGAAAGAAGCTAGAAAAGGAAAACTCAAATCCTTTACTTCGATTGACGACTTAATGGCTGACCTGAATGCGGACGACTGAATACACCAAGCAATTTAAAAAAGATTACAAACGGGAATCAAAAGGTAGATACAGACTTACGCTAGCTAGAGATTTTCAAGAAACTTTAGATTATTTAGTCAATGACTGGGACCTGCCCTATCGATACCATGATCATCCATTAATAGGTGACTGGATAGACCATAGAGACTGTCATATCAAACCCGATTTAGTACTCATCTACAGGAAACCGGATCAATACGTCCTCCAATTGGTTCGCCTAGGGTCACATAGCGAATTAAGCTTATAGGTCTAAGGGTTTATAGCCATAAACCCTAAGTTCTTTTGTCTTCTGGCGTCCGCATAATGCAGATTGCCTTATATCAATAGAACAGTAGGAGACCAATGAAGACGTACAAGATTGCTTCCGTTCCAGGTGATGGAATCGGAAAAGAAGTGATTCCTGAGTGCGAGAAGGTGCTTAACGCCCTGAGTAAGAAACATCCTGAAGTGGCTTTTGAGTTTGAGCACTTTGATTGGGGTGGTGATTACTACCGCAAGCACGGCGTGATGATGCCCGAGGATGG
>Ga0214170_1000123_pt1 | contig 32952 bp, 48 predicted proteins | sample TroBogEpilimnion_2_FD_153008 | JGI IMG/M metagenome (GOLD analysis project Ga0214170, IMG submission 153008) | Freshwater microbial communities from Trout Bog Lake, WI - 27JUN2007 epilimnion | ecosystem: Environmental > Aquatic > Freshwater > Lake > Epilimnion/Euphotic zone | place: Trout Bog... | reverse complement strand
ACCGTCAGTTGTGTTGTAGAGACGTGGTGACTCTACGAACATAGCACCTTCGTATGTGCCGATGGTGCCTGGCCAAAACTCAGATGCACCGTTCTCGGCATACTTGTGGTCATCACGCCATCCGCCTGCGCCAGTTTCGGAGCGAAGGTCGAATGAAACTTCTGGGTGAATACCACACCAGTAGTATTCTCCCTGACGTGGGACAGCCTTGTTAGCACGTAGCTTAGCAACAGCAGTACGAATGTCGCGTGAGCGAATGACTGATGTTCCATCGATAGATGCTTGTGTTGTTCCGTTGGTGTATGTGCCAGCATATGTTGAAACTGGGGCGGTTGATCCACCTGTAAGTTCAGCAATAGCGTTTGGTCCACCAACGAGTGTGTTGAGAACAACTGTGTCAAGAGAGTCAGCCATGTTGAAGGCAATAATGTCTGCAATAGCTGGGTCTACATCTGAGAGTGAGAACAACTCGAGCTTACGAGTAGCAAGAGAAGCGTTACCGTATTCAAGGAGTGAAACGGTGATTGGTGTTGTGTTACCAAGAGCTACAGCATCTGGATCAACGTCTTCTGAGAGTGAAGAAGTAACAGCTGACATATCTGTGTAGATCTGGAATACAACAGATGAACCAGGCATAGCCTGTTGTACTGGGCGCTTATCTGCAACGTCGCGGATAAGTGGGACAGCACGGAGAGCAAACTCTACATAGCGATCATAAGCGGTTTGTACTAATCCTGGAATACCAGAGGTAGAACCGATCGAGTCTGTATATTGATTTGCCATTTGTGTCACCTACTTTCTATAGGGTTAATGTGCGAATGGGTTTGATTAACGTCCGCGACCAGTGATCTTTTGTCCAAAAACAAGCATGTCAAGTTCTTCTCTGGATTTAACGCCAGCCAGTTTCGAGGCAGTATCTGCATCTCGAGACGGGGTATTTGCGTTTTGAAGAGCAGCATTGATACGCTGAGTTTCACGGACATTCGGAGATGGTTCATCGGACGGAGCAGATTCAGGTACAGCAAAGCCGAACACATCAGCGTTCTCGCTAAGCCATGCATCAATCTGTTCAGGCGTACTTACGTCGCCAGGAATGAACTTGGCGATCTTGTTAGATACGCCCTTCTGTTCCAACACTTCTTTGACAGAACGACCACGAAGGTCAGCCTGGATGGTTGCTAGCTGTTCAGCCAGTTCCTTCTTTTCACGCTCAGCCTTTTTCAAAGCCTTGCGTAGGTTTGCCGGACCATTTTGATCGTTAGTATCAAGTAGGTCTAGGTCGTCTTCATCTTCGTCGTATTGGTTTGCCATGTGGCACTCCCTTTTCTCTTTGGTTGATCGCAGGCCATAACATTCTCCAGGGGAAGAGGTGTTAGCTCCTACTACCAGTCTGTGTTACACACGCCGGATGCTGGTCAGTCCGTGTGGAAGTTAATTGTTAGGAAACGCCTTCTTGCTCGCTGTAGAGGCTGCCCTTTGATGCGCCAGAAGAACCAGAGAACTGATTAACTTCTTGTTGCTGTAGGCGCTGTAGGTTGAGCGTTGCTTGCGCAGCGGTCATGCCATTGATGTTAGCGCCAGTCTGGGCGGCAAGAAGTTCGTTACCTACCTGTGATGGTTGCATGCCGTACATGTTGGCCAAGGTCTGTGTTTGACCAATCTGTGTACCAATGTTCTGGTAAGCGGCTTGAGCCTGTGCTTGGCTTACGCCTTGCGCAGCAAGAGTCATGGCGTTCTGCTGGTTAAGGGCAAGGTTCTCACGACCTGCTTCGCCCTGTAGTTGCGACGCATTAACCTTCTGCTGGATAACCTCGGCAGAGGTAGCAGGGTCAAGCAGATGGGCAACCATATCGCCAGTGGTAAGACCAAAGTTCTGTTGTAACTGTTGCGTAACAAAAGGATCTGTGTTGGTAATTGCTGTCATGGCAGCGTTTACGCGATCGTTCATTTCATTTGGTGCAACGTCAGCGGCGATCAACTTGCCAAGATAATCAGTTGTCATAAAGCTGGCTGGTAGACCAGCACGGGCTGCAACTTGCTTGTAAGCCTGCTCTGCTGAGATGTACTGTGAAACTGTAAGTGGGTTAAGGCCAGCGGCTTGACGGGCTGTATTACCCGCAAAGCGGGTTTGCCATGCTGAACTTGCTGCTTGCAAAGCAGCGGTAACCGTTGGGTCATTGCTGGTGTAACCGCTTGGGTTTTGAAGCAACTGAGCGATAACCGATGGATCTGTAGACACATTCTTGTAAAGCGTTGCTACGAGGCTACCAAAGTCTGCTGGCAAGCCAGTAATGCCCTGTGACAACTGTTGCATAAACGCAAGGGTTGCATCTGTTTGTGCTGTTCCTGGCGTTAATGTTCCGCTTGATCCACCAGATGTATTACCACTTGGCGGTGCTACAACCTGACCGTTGACGACCGTTCCGCCAATGGCCGTTGCAACCTGTTGTGGAGTTTGCAATCCCTTGACTAGGCTTTGCAACTGTGCATTTTCAGCAGCAATGCCGGCTGCTGACGCAGCGGCAGGGTTGGTTGCGCTTACCGCTGGTTGTGAACCGCCCTCAACATAGCCCGTGTTTGGGTTAGTTGCGTAAGTATTATTTGTTGCTGCTGCTGGTGTTGCCGCAGCGGGTGCAGCAGGCGCTGCTGGTGCGGTTGTTTGAGATGAAAACTCATTAGCAAAATCTACTTGCGCTTGTGAAAGTTTAGCCATTGATCGCCCTCCCTTATCCTAGTGGGTTTACGCCAAAGGCGTTCAATAGTGATGTACCGAAACTTGACAAGCCCTGCTTGGCTCCTTGAGTTTGGTTCCAGCGTGGGTTGTTCATGGCTTGTTTTGTGAAAGCATCAATTGACATGCCTGTTTGAGCAGCGTTGCGAACCATTGCTCCGTAGCTGGTTGGGTTAGGATCTGAAAGGTCAATCTGATCTGGCGTTAATTCAAGGGTATTTTGAAGTGCGCTAATGTACTGACCTGCTTCACCGGTAACTGTTTGACCAGCCTGAAGTTGCTTTGCCATTGTTGGATATAAAGCGGTTGCCTTGTTAATCAAGTCTTGCTTGACATAGTTAAGGTCAATTGGCGTACCGCCAGCCAAGCCACCTTCTTCGATCTGCTTGACATAGTTGTTTACATATGTGTCGCCAAGGTTGCTTAGACCGTAATCCTGCATCCAGCCCTTAATAGTCTGTGTATCGGTTTGAGCCTGACCGCCCATGATGGTTGGATCAATTGTGCCTTTGGTTGCAAGGTACTGGGTAATTGCTTGCTGGTTACCAGAACCTGTGTCCCAATACTTGTGCAAAATGTCATCAACAATGTTTGGCGTATTGCCGTTGAAGGCGTGTGTAGCCAATGGGTTTGTTGTGTTTGCTGGGTTTAATTCAAGCGGTTGACCCAAAGCATTTGGGTCTAAAGAAATACCGGCTTGAGCAGCATAGTTCTTAATATCTTGCAATGCTTGATTGTACTGCTGAGCATATGAACCAGGGTCTGCAAGGCGGGCTTGTTCAGCTTGTAGGTAAGAACTGTACGAGTTTTTGTAATAGTTGCTGTTCTCGTAAAGCGCTTGAAAATCTTGGTTGGATAGCGCGGCGCCAGGGGCGTTAATCGCATCTGTAAACATCTTCTTAAGCGTGTTATCTGAATTGATAATCGCTGCTTCAGAAGGATATTGCTTAATAAATTGCTGATATGCGTTTGCGTTAGCACCATCTGGAACAGCGGCAGATCCGAGGATCTTACCGTTAGCGTCTACCCAGTTGCCACTGCTAATTGCTACAGCACCTTTAGGTGCCTGTGAAATGTTTGAAGATTGCAGTGTGCCAAGAACTTTGCCGTTAGCATCCACCCATTGACCAGCACCGTTAATGCCTACGGCACCTGATGGCATGCGGTTGCCAGAGTAAGTTCCCGATGTTCCACCACCTGCTGTACCGCCACCAGTACCGCCTGCTGATCCACCAGTAGCAGCAGGCTTGTTGCCTGCGCCAGTTGGGGCTGTACCACCAGTAGCCACTGGTGGCTTACCTGCAGCACCGCTAGGACCTGTAGGTTTAACTGCTGCGCCAGATGGTCCAGATGGCTTTATAGCGGCTCCAGAAGGCCCTGTAGGCGCTCCTGTCGCTCCAGATGGTCCAGTAGGTGCAGGCGCTGGTGTATTGGCTTGAATAGCCTTTTGAGCGGCTGCAGCCTTTGCTCGTTCTGCTGCAATTTCTGCATCAATGCCTGCGGTAGGCAAGCCTTGATCTTGAGCGCGTTGGCGTTGGTTCTGTAAATCTTTTACGCGCTGATTGGCGGTTGCTTCGTCTGCCTGAGCCTGCTTAGCAGTAGCTGCGTTTTGCGCAGATGTTTGATCTGCTTGAATTTGTGCTTGCAAAGAATCGCGCTGTGCAACAGCTGCGTCAAAATCTGATTTTGCCTTGTTGTACGCAGGTGAGCCTGGGGTGGAGTTATTCATTTCAAGCTGGGCGTTGTCTACATTTCCCTTGGCTTGAAGCAATTGATTTTGCAATTGACGCAAAGTTTGAGGTAGTTGATTTGGGTCAATGGCTTGTGCAGAACCTGTTGATCCTGTTGAGCCAGTGTTGTTCTGGCCCAATGCCTGCGCTTCCAATGAAGCATACTTTGGATCTTGAGCGGTGTATTGCTTATATGGCTCAAATTGTGATTGAGCAGCAGCAAGAACATCGCCCCAGGTGTTAAAATCTTTAATGATGTATGGGCTGCTTACGCTGCTCCATTCAGAAATTTCACTTTTTGCGCCGTGCCTCTTGGCTTGTTCCTGCGCCCAAATGTAAAAATCTCTAGCGTCTAAATAACCAGCAGGTATTTGATTAGCCATTAAAACCCACCCTTATACTTGTTATTAGACTCTTGGATTGCTTGCATGTATTGAGTTGCTGCTTGATATACGCGAGCATCTGCTGTACCTCGGATCAAGTTTTCGATAAATGCCGTTGGGTCAACGCCGGTTGATAATGTTTGACCAGTGGTTGCACCCTTCTTGCCATATCCAGCACCGCTAGATTGGTAGGTGGTTTGTGTGCTTTCAAGCCCAGTATTGGCTTTTTCGGCAGCAAGAAGTTCTGTGCCATATGTGGCAATTTCTTGCGGTGTAGCAGCACGACCTACAAGGTTAAGCATAGCACTGTTTACAAGAGAAGTAATGTCAGGCTGTGATGTTTGAGTAAGTTGACTTACTTTGTAAGTTGAAGGAGTGAAGTAAGGGCTGTTGGCGTTTGAATCAAATGCCGCCAAGGCAGCAGCAGCTGAACCTGTTGCTCCTGTATTGCCAGAACCAGATGTACCAGCTGAACCAGTGCTACCAGACATTAACTCACCCTCTTAAATACGCCGTTAATTACATTTGTTAAATTTGCAGTTGCTGGGTTTGCCTCGAGAGCGGTTAGGTAATTAAACCATTCGTTCTGGATATTTGAGTACTCAGCAGTGTGCTTTGTTATACCGCCAACGGTAATTGTGTTGTTAAGTAGAAGTTGATGATAAGCCTGATACTCGGTCATCAAAGACTTAATGCCTTGAGCCTGTGGACCAGTCAACTTGCCAGCCTTATCCATAGCCTCAAAATCTGCTAGCGATTGGCTAGCCATATTTTTGCGGCTTGGGTTTTGATAATCTGCATACCATGTTGGGTTATGCGCAGCTACCGTTGAAGCGTAGTTATTCCACTCTTGAGTGTATTGGTATACAGCCTGACGGTTGCCGCTATCACGGGCTTGCTTAAGCGCAGTCTGGTAAGCGTTGTACATTGGCGCTACCTCTGCCCAACCTGCTTGAATATACACAGAATCAAGAAAATCTTGTGGTGTATCTTTTGAGCGAAGTTGCTTTGTCAGCAAATCATTTTCAACCTGCAAAGCATCTGCCCCAGCTTTGGTCTGTGGGATGAGATAAGCAGCACCAAACTTGTACTTGTTCATCAAATCGCCGTTTTGGTTTAACCAAGTAAGGGTCTGATCGTTTAATGGCAGATCGGCACCAGAGGTGCCAGTCTGGGTTGTGTAAGCGGTGTAGGAAACTGCACGGCTACCATGCTCAGCAAGGAACTTGCTGGTTGCCTCTGGCAATGTGTACTGCTTGCCTGTATCTGGATTGATCTGGCTTTGCAGGCTTTGAAATTCAGAGCGTAGGCTTTGCAAGTTCTTGTCGTAATAGTCGTTGCTGACATTCGGAGCAAGCGGTAGGAAGAACGACAAAATGCCCTTCATGAACAAGTTTGTTCGAGCGTTGTTGTCGATACGATCCATGTACTGCTGTTGAACCGAAGCAGGCAAGGACGAGAAGTTATCTGGCAAATCGCCATGGTAGTAAGCAGCGGCAATGGCTGAAAGGATGGCGTTGTGAACGCTGCTTTCCTTGTCATCCATCATCATGCCGTTGAAAATGTCACGCATGGCTGAGTTAGGCAGAATTGCATCTAGCCAGTTGCTAGCAGGATAACCACCTGTGGCTACATTTGTAATCTTGCTTGCCCATGGGAAGTGATTAGACAATGCGCCAAGTGGGATGGTTGCCAATGGGTTAAGTCCTGGCATTTTTGCTTCTGGCAAAACTGAGGCAAGTGAGTTGACATTGCCGGTAACAGACTCTGGCAAGCCATCAAATGAACTAATGCCAAGGGCATTTAGACCGCGTACAGCGGCATTGCCAAACTCACCAATGAGCGGATAAACCATGTACTTGTTACCGCTTGAATCGGTGTGAACAAAGCCAGGGTTGTTAATGCCATGGTTAATCATCTGAAAGTCACGAAACGCCTGTGGGGCTTGATAAGCCAAGCGACCATAACGCTTAATAGCCTGCTCTTGAGCAAAGTAGAACGGTAGCAAGTTACGAGATAGAACTGAGAACTGGCTACGCAAAGCAGGGTTGTGGATCAAAGGCACCATGTTGATAACTGCCTTTTGACCCGCAAACTGCAAAGCCTCTGCCTTGCTAATCTTGCCAGAATCTAGCAATGGTTGCAGGCTGCGGTAATTTTCATATAGGTAATGACCAAAGATAGGCTCACGTGAAATGCCATCCATTACTGGATTGATAAATGTGCGATAACCCATCTGGATAACACGCTGTAGCGGATTGTCGTAAGTGTTGCGTGGCTCACGACCAAGAACCTTGAGCGGGCTTTGGATAGCAGGAATTTGCTTTAGATCGACAGCCTTTGTAGGCATGCCATCTGCAATGTTCTGAATAAGGTTGTCGTGGATAGTTCCATCTTTACCTTGCACAAGTCCGGCAAAAGCCTTGACTTGGTTGCTTGAGAACGAAGCAGGATCGCCGTTGCGTAGACCAACCATTGTGTCGCGTAGATCTGCATAGTTCTTAGGATTTTCAATGCGAGCCTGATGGAGTTGCTGAACTTGCGCCCATTTATCTTGGTTAGACAATGCTTGGAATTGTGGGTCTTTTGATAGACGCAAATAATCATTTGCAATATCTTGAGCCATCTTCTCGTTACGCAACTTGGACAAATTCTGCGCCCAGTAAATGTGGTAATGAGGATCTTGACCGGTAAGGGATGTAATGTCATCCATACCTGTAGCGCCATGACCGTATTGCTCTGCAAACTGTGATGCGCGTTCTGCAGCATTGAGTGAGTAGTGAGCCAAGTGATCTGATGCAACGCCAGCTGGGATGCTCAAACCGTGCATGTGGACCAACCAGTCCAACATAACATCTAGCTTGTTGCTAGGAAGGTAAGGAGCAACCTTGCTTGAGATATAGCCAAATGGGCGGATCAAGCCACGGGCAGCAGCGATCTGCTTAACCAATGGGTTTTTATCCGCAACCGCTTGCAGCTGATCTGCTACATCGTTCTTCTCATCAATCATCTTTGTGATTGAGTTTTCGTTGATCGCCTTATCTGGGTTTTCAACAAGACCAGCATGGTCTTCATCTGTCAACATCTGAGCAGCATGATCGGCAAGAGCCTGCGCAGCAGGCGTACCCTTCATGGCTAGACGCTCTCTAGCAGCAGCCAACTCATCGGCAGACATGTTCTTAAACTTGTATTTAGCACCGCTGAACGCAATGCGGTCACCGATGTATGAACCAAGACCATTACGGATAACTTGGTGTAGTGCTTCAGAACCGGCTACGCGAAGACCAAAGCCTGTTGTGAAAAGGCTAAGTGGTGCAAAGATTTTGTCGGTGTAATAAGACCAAAAATCGTCAGCCTTTGAGTACATCATGCCGTGTACTGTTGTTTGGCGCATAGCGTTGCGCAACTCTTTGAAGTTGATAAATGCGTTAGCACCGCGTTGGTATGCCCACAGTGCTGCTTCAAATTCATCGTTGGGAATAGCATCTACGCCATCTACGGTGTAGTTCTGCTTAGGAGCAATTGTGCCTAGCACATTGCCATCTGTGTCGTTGCCGTAGTTACCGCTGTTGCGCATACCACCTGTGGTGATGCGTTGAGCGTGGGACATAACACGATCCACAATGTTGCTGTCATCCGGCAAGCCAGCAGCCTTAATTACTTCCTTAACGCCTTGAGCGTAAAGCGCTTGCTTTGCACCTTCAGTAGGCGCAGCCATAATTGCAGATGCTTTTTCCAATGCAACATCACGTGGCATGGCGTAATAGAACATGTTATACAGAGCAGTACCAGCACCGTGGTCATCAAAGTTAAACTTCTCTCCTGATTGCTCAAGCAACTTCTTGTTGATTGTCAGAGCCTTGTAACCGGTAAAGGTACGGATCTTGCCAGCAAGAGCGTTCCAACCATTCCAAGTATCTGCGTTCTTAGTATACAACCCGCCCCATTGCATTTTCATTTGTGGGACTTGAGTGTCTACGCCATCTTTGGTAACGGTCTTGTAAACCTGATTGCCTTGCTCATCGAGCACAGGCATAGCCTTTGGCAATAGCAGGTTGCGCTCGTTGGCTACTGTTGTATCGCCAGCTCGCTTAAGAATTGCTTGCTGTACTGTTCCGCCAAACTGACGAGCAAGAGTACGGGTAGGTAGAGAAATTGCAGTAGCAGGCATAGCCCGCTCGTCCATTTCACCTGAGTAAATAGACTTGCCAATTTCATCAGCAACTTCTTGACCGGTCTTAGCGTTAGCCAACTTTGTAAGCATGACTTGGTCAAAGTTAGAGCCAGGGTAAGCCAGTTGAATTTCTACTGGGTTATTGAGTGTGGCAATATGGTCAAAGGCTTGCTTGACTGGGTTAAGTACTTTACCGCCAAGTGCGTTAGATACAAGTGAACCATCGTAGGCTGCTTGCACCATCTCGCTGCTCAAAGCACGACCTGAAGATAGGCTCATCAAGAAGTTAGTTGCAGCCTCTGAGTTGCGAGCCAAAGGAATGGTAGCCTGAATAATTGGCTTGCCGTTGCCGTCCAGAACTAACTTAGGATCGCCATTGGCGTTCTTAATAATCTGGCCTTCAGAGTCAACTGCTGGCTTATACTCAAGGTATTTGCCTGACTTAAGTGCGCCAGCAACTTTACCTGCGTTGGCTAGCGGATCTGCTTCAAAGTCAAATGCAGCATCGGTTACGCCAGATACAAACTGACCAAGGCCGTAGTTTGTATTCTTCAAAGTATGTAAGCCTGGCAAGTCACCGGCAAGGTTGGAAAGGTCACGACCAATAGAAACTTGATAGTTTGGATCGATAGACTTTTGGTAAGACTTTTGATATGACGGAATAAGTTGACCGCCAATGTCACGCTCTAAAGATGCGGCAAAGGCAGCGCCTAGCGCTGTACCTTCTGGACCTGCAAGAGAACCAACGGTCGCACCAAGACCAACGCCTAGCGTTGCTAGCAAGCCCTGTGCAAAACCATGATCTGTATAAACTGAGTGAATAAACTTGTAGTCGCTTTGTACTTCTTGCAAACCTTTGTTTGCCCAGCGAGCAACCGTGCCAATGATAGGCGTTGCGGTAATAACCTTACCTACATCGCCAAGGGCTGTCTGCCACCATGACTTTGAGTTGTACATCTGTTGGTGTTGGTCAACAGCATTTGATGTGGCAATAACATGTGTTGTAGCGGCTACTGCGCCAGGAGCATCTGAGTTGCCTGACTGAATAGCGCCAGCCATTTCAACTGGTGCCTTCTGTACAGCATCTGGGTAGCCTTTTGCTGCTGCGTTAGCCGACGCGACGGTAGGCTGATTTGATGGTGGAAGTGGCATTGTGTTTGACAATTACTTCCCCAATGCTGCTGCAAGACTCTGCAATTCTGGCGATGCGTCTGGATGCGCTGCCAATGCTTGAACTACTTGCTTTGCTGATGTACCACCTTGTTGCATGCCTGGCATAATGCCAAGTGCTTCTGGTCCAGGACCAGGGCCAAGCGCTGCGCCAGCAGTAACTGGCTCATTAGGACGCTGTGTTGGAGCAGTCAGTGGTGTGATAGGCGCTTGTGGTTGGCCTTGTGGTTGTTGTTGCTGTGCTGCCTGCGCCATCTGTGATGGCGATACTGGCGTTGGAGATGGCGTAGCAGCCATCGGAGCACCGCTTTGAATCTGCATCATATCTGTGCCATCGCCGTAGTTTGGCATGCCACTGACATAGCGCATTGCTTGCTTAGATGCAGGTCCGCCATCGGTGCGTTGGCTTAAAGCCCCTGGGCCTGATTGAACAGCTGGACGTGCTGGAGCTTGATAGCCACCTTTGCCTGCCATAATCACTCACCCTCTGTAATAGTCTCAATGGTACGGACAACATCATCGTGGAACAACTTTTGGTCTTCCACGACATTTGCTTGATGCAGAGCCATGTCGCTCAATACATCAAAAAACTTTGCAAAACTTACAAACAAATCTTTTAATAAATGCGCAAAGAGAGCGAATATATCCCAAGCGGAAAGTACGCCATCAAACTCATCGCTCTCTTCTTCGTGCATAATTTACTTCATTGGCTTTCCGGCAGTTGTGCCTGTGCCTTTTGTTCCTGAAGGCTGAACTGTGTACTTAACATCTGACTTACCTGTTGCTTTAACGGATGGAGCAGATTGGATCTTTGTCTTCTGTGTTGTTGCGTCAGAAGATGAGTGTCCGCCTTGTAGCTTCACCTTAACTGGTGGTGATTGTAGACTTGATTTGAATACTGCCATTTTATTTCTCCTATAGGGAATTGAGTTGATCGCCAATAACGTTAGGCTGGCGACCTTCTGGAAACTGACGCAGCTAACTGCGGTGCTCCAGAAGACGAAAGGCCGGCTAGTAGTTGTTGCAAAGCAGAGCCACCTTGGCCTTGTTGAGGTGCCGGCATAGCCATCGGTGGTTGCCCTGGTTGTGCTCCAGGTGCTTGAGGTGGTTGTCCTGGCAGACCAGCAGCTTGTGGCTGTTCTGGTGCTGGTTCAGGAGCAAATGCTTCAGCTACAATTTCTTCAATTGGATCGCCTTTTTGACGACCTTGAATAACCTTAGCAATGGCGTTAATAACCTTTGAAGGATCGCCACCTTGCATTGCAATTTGTGGAAGAGCATTGGCATAAGATGCAACTGCTTGCATCAAACTATCGCGCAGTTCTTCTACTTCGACTCGCTCTTCTTCTTGGGTAACGTTCATTTCCCAAGGCATTTGGCGACGCAAAAAGTCACGGCTGATTAGCTTGTCGCCACGGGCTTGTAGTCCGAAGACAAGCGCACGGTTTGGATCAAGACCAGCCATCATGCCATAGGTTACATCGCAGGTGTAGTCACCCTTAATGTCTTCCTTTGGTGTGTAGGTGACGACATAAGGAGCACCGGCATTAATGCCACGAACTTCCTTTGTAACATCGCCAAACATCTTTTCGTCCATCATAAAGCACAGACGAATAACCTCACGGAATGTTTCTGCAAATACACCTTGGGCTGTCTTGACTTGAGTATCAAAGCCACCCATCAATGCTTCTACGCCACGACCTGTAACGATCGAACCAGACTGCTGACCTAGACGGCCTTCTGGATAGCGTGAGCCAGTACGCATTTCCTGATCGAGAATCTCGTTCTCTTGGAAGATATTGGCTGGAAGGTTAAGATCTACACGACGGATCTGCTGTGGGTTGGCAGAGCGGATAGTTGCATCTGGGCCAATCTCAAGCACATTAACATCTGAAGGCAAAGCAAACGGTGCTTGAACTGCCTTCTGTGCTGCTTCAAGTGTGAGCGAAGCAAAGCGTGAGCGAGCAACTTGTACCCACATAATGTCATCGAACTGACCGCGTTGGTGCTCATCTGAGTCAACGCCTGGGCGTAGCGCAATGGCTACAGGAATTTCACCTAGTTCATTTTCAACGCGTGAAAGAACAAAGTTGTTACGCTCTGGCAAGAACAAGACCATCTGATCTTTGTCTTGGTAGCGATACATCTCAAGGATGCGCTCAGAGTTGCGGTTCTCATACTGACCGCGGATAACAGACTCATGCTCAGGAAAGTCGTTAATCAATTCACGAACAGTCTTGACATAACGCTTTGAGTAAGAGACAAGGCGTGAGAATCTATCAAACTCTGGATAGGCACCGATAGGTGAATCAATGCGGATCATTGGGCGCTTGTTCTCAAAGTCTGGCTCAATGATGAATGGCAACCAGCCAAAGGTAAGGTAACGATCAGCACCGGTGTACATCATGGTCTGAAGGTTGGCCGTGTCGCGGTAACCAGCGGCAATCATGGTGCGCTTATCAGCACGACGACGAGCAGCATCCGAAGTGGTGTTGGTTGTCATGCAGTTGAAAGCAGGAAGCGGAGCAATAACTTCAGCAACGTCGCGGGCGGCAACATCGATGAAGTTAGCGATCATTGGCTTTGGATAGTCCTCTGAGAACATGCCAGGAAACACTTGATCGATTTTGCCTTGACGGATGGCCAATAGGTCATCATAACGCGAGTCACGTGCGAAATAGTGAGCGCGCAGTTTACGGAGTTTATCTCCGATCTGGTCAATCTCTAGCACTATAAGTAACCCCCGTTAGCCGCTAATCTTTCTTTTTCACGCTGATATTCTTCGATGTTAATTACCCGACGACGAGCTTGCTGATCGCGGGTCTGGAATGGGTTTTTGATAAAGGAGCCGCCATAGGCTCCTGCTTGGTTGATGTAATCGCGCATCTGAGTCTCTGCGAACCAAAGCGCCATGCAACCGTCTTGTTTATTTTTGGTGCCAGCGGACCAAGTGATGAGCTGCTCTATGAGCGATTTTACGCCTTCATTGTCTGACCGTGGCAAGTCTATTAAGTTGTTGCCCATGTGGTTGCCGAGTTTATCGACAGTACCAAAGAGCGGAGCCATTGAGGCTACGCCAAACTCAGCATCCATCTTGTTGGCACCGGTGTAGTGCTGAACAAGGCGAATACCGCGTGAGGCTAAGAATCGGTTAATCTCTTCATCCATTGTCAAGAACAACTGAAAGGCGTTCTTTTCAATGACCCAGACCGATGGCTTGTATTTCTCAGTCCATTCAAAGATCAAGTCTCTGATGCGCTGTGGTGTAGGAGCAGGCATACGGCTTGCCTCTAGCACATAACGCTTCTGGGTTGTCTTGTCGCCAGCATAGGCGATCGAGAATGTATCGCCGGACATTGCTGGGTCCATAGAGCAAATCGTGTAACTGCTGTTGAGTACAGCTGGATGACCAGGTGCGCCTAAAAGTAACGGGCCAAATGACCGCATACCTGAAACAGAACCGCGAACGCACTCAGGTGCAAAGACAGCCTCGCTGTCCACATCCTGTTGCTGGTAAACCATCGCCCAAGTCTTTGGGTCAAGAACACCGCGACGCTTGCGAAGGTTCGGACCGTCCCAGCGTGGATACAATCCATCATCGCCTAGGTTTGCGTCATCTCCAAGCCAAGGCTTGTCAGAGCGTGGCCACAAGGTCTTCCAATCCTTTGGGTCATCTGCAAACTCAAGAACCGCTGGCATAGCCAGATATGTCCAAGGTGAGCGACCTTCAGGGTAGCGATCTGGGTTACGCATTTCTCGGTATAGATCCACTGGATCTACGCGAGTGCCAACTACCAGGATCTTGCCTGTGGGACCAACACGGGTCAAAACTTCCTGTTGGATCCAACGAATCTGCTTTTCGTACTCGTTGGCGTTAGCCAAGGTAACGCAGTCGTCAAGAACGATTAAGTCTGCGCGGGCACCATAGATCTGACCGCCAATACCCAATGCTTGAAGGGTTGGATCTTTTTCACCTGAGTCACGCTCAAGGTAGATCGCATCTTGGGTCCACTTATCTGCCGACTCTTTGTAGCCATCGGCGGGCGCATAGCGCCGTTGAAGTTCAGCGTAAGCGGGCTGGGTAAGCCTCTGCTTAACCGCATAAAGAAAGTCCTTTGCCATCGTAAGCGTTTTGGACACGATCTTGATACGGATATTTGGGTCAATACAAATCCGATAGGTAATGTAGTCAATTGAAACTGTCATCGACTTAGCATGTTCCGGTGGCATGTTCACCAGCACATAGTTGCTAAAACCTTCTTCGTAAGTCATGCTGCCGTGAAGCCAAGCAGGCTTACCTTCCTCAAGCATCGAGATGATATTTCTCTGGTGATCGAAGGTCTTGCTGTTTAGGTACTTCTCACGAAAGTCCTCAAAGCTGATCGCTTTGTCCTCGTCGCTAATCACGCCGTCTCGGCGCTGGACGGCGCGAGCAAGGTCAATCGCGGACTTAAAATCCTCGTCCGACATACGGTAATACTCGTAGGACTTGATTGACTTACCCGTCACCTTGACAGCATCTGCGATGCTGTAGCCCTTAGTGACTAGCTCGATAATCGTCTGCTTAGCCTGAGAGGCTGAGACTTTGCTCTCTGGCGCGACTTTATATTTGTTGGCCGATGGTCGACCAGTTGGCCCATTGGCCATACTCCACCCGCCTTAATTCCTATGGTGATACTTTTGGCGCTGCCAAGCGCCCTATGGTTATCCCTATGTAAATATCCTATGGGTGGCGCGGAGCGCCGCCGATGGGTAGCAATAAGGGGCTACGGCGTAGCCTACGCCCCGTTGGGGTAGGGTGAGCAGCCGGCCGACAGCCGTCTGCGAACAAAACCCCCTATATAGTATAAGGTGGGAAATTAGACACATTTCCCGCTTTGAGGTGTGTGATCTTTGTCACATTAAGTAAAACCGCAGGTCAGAGCCTATATTTAGAAAAAATAATTGGGTTGATAATACAATACGACCTTACGTATATTTAAAACCCCCCGAGTCGATCAACCTATTCTAAACGCGCAATCGGTTTTGATTTACGGCTAACACCGACCTGCGAGGCGGTACGGTTGCGGATTTTTGTGTTGATTTGGGGCTTGATCTTTATTGAATACAGACAAATAAAGATGGATTAGGGGATTGTTCTGTGTGTTGGTTGGTTATTGGTGGAACTGTCCATACGGCAACAACTGACCCAACTAGGCGCACCGGTAGCCAATCCAATGACCCAATGGCGCTAAATATGGAGACAAATTTAGGTCTAACGGCGCGTCTCGCGCCTTGTACATTTTCCTGGTAATTGTCCAGATCAAGGATTGACCCATTGGGGCGCAATCATTGGCAAGATTTGCAAGATTTGCGGGGTCGCATGAGCTGAAACACGCCAAAAGAAAAACACGCGGGAGAATTGACACGCGGGATAGATCGCGCCTATGATTGCCCTACGGGCAGACGGACGATCTGCCAAAAGGACGGGAAAAAAATGGCTACTTATCACGGATTAATCAAGGTTGATTGCATTGTGTGCGGTTGGAAGATAACCGATGAGCAGACAATCACAATTCTTAATGACATGGACGGCGGTTGCCCAAATTGCCACAATCAATTCTTCCGTTGGGAAAATGAGGACGGTTCAATCGTTGTATCACTCACCCAAAACATTGACGGATTGCACACCTACGACAACCTCACATGGAAAGGAGAAAAGTAAATGCCAAAATACAACCTTACAATTTCATTTGATACATCACGCGAATTAACAGAAGAAGAATTGGGCTATCTGCAACACGATTGCGTGGCTCAAATTGACGAGCCATATTTCGGCGGTGAGCCTGCAGACTTTTCAACCTCAATCATCGGCTCAGACATTGACGAGGTTCAAGAAGAATATGCCTGTGGAATGTGTGGGGGCATTGGAAATGCCTCAGACGGCACAGTCACACAAGACTCACCAGATCACAAGTCATTCATCTGCAAGTATTGCGGGGGCAAATAAATGAGCGTTTTTCAATATCTTTTGACCCTTGCAATAGCTATCTCCGCACTCTCATTCATTGACAAGAAAGTGGGCAACTAGTGGACGCATTTCATTCATGGCTAATTGTTGGCACAGGTTTATATCTAAGTTATTTGTACATGGTCGAAAAGATCAAGCGCTAAGGCGAAACGGGCTAACGCCCGTCTAGGCGTGACGCGCCTACTGATGAGCCTAATCATCTGACTATTAGACAGGGAAACGAAAAAATGGAAACACGATCAATCTTTATTGAGGGTCACCTGTGGTTCGACAAAACCGGTGGGAATACCTATTTCTCCAACCGCGTGTGGGTCAATGGCAAGATCGCTTTCACAATGGGCATGGAATATGGATATGACGAACAGTATTCTTACCGCGCTATTCAAGAACTACATTCACGCGGTTATCTCACGGGTGAAAAAGTGCCTACCATGTGGGAATTGCGTGATGAGCTGAAAATCGATATTTACAAATCCGCCACCTATGGCAAGAAAAGCGAACTATTCAAGGCAGAAATGGCGGTTGCATAAAATGACCATTTCTTACCGCAAGACATTTCAGGGCGCATGGGTTTTGTCTGCTTTTGTTGGCGGATACTACGAAGAAAAACAATTTATGGGATACACCAAAAAAGAGGCAACAAGCCTATTCCGCGAATATGTAAAGGGGCTAAGCAAATGAAAGGTTATTTTGTAGAGGATTTGCAGGGCAATTACTTTTTCCAGATCGAGAATTGGGGGCTATTCGCCACCCAAAAAGAGATTGCCGACACTATCCGCGATTTTCCCGACTTTCACGACGGGTGCGAAGAAAACGAGGATTGCGAAAACGACAATTGCGCAATAAGCAATTTGCCAGATAGCGCCCTTTTTGAGATTTGGCAATTTCGCCCACACCGTGCCACACCCTCGCAATTTGAACGATTTGGCTACAAGCCTAGTGACATTGAAAGCGATTGGAACGACGAAAGCGAGGTGGCGTAATGTGTGGCGATTGCTTGCGCCCCTTTTCTGAGGGGTGCAACTGTCGGAACCGGTAACGAGCTGACACGACACGGGCGCGGGGGTTGACACTCTCGCGCCTTATCGCTATTTTAAGCACTCTACCGCCACCAGAGGCGGTATGAAGGCGTAATTTACCGCGGTTAGAGGCGGTACGGAGCGCAAACTACTAGACAGGACGGAAGAATGGCAGAATACGAAACAAGCAGCTTTGCAGTTAACGCGTGGCGACAACTCATCACCGGCGCAACTACTAAACCGACTACAGAGGCGGTAGGGACGGCAACATCAGATGAATTAGACCTAGCTCATTCGCAAGGCTACGGACTAGGCTGGAATAAGGCAGTCGAGGAAGTATTGTCAATCCTGGCCAACCGATTAGACACACTATCTACTCTTAATCGTGATAAAACTGAAGTACAGATCATCGCCCGCGCTGTCGCGCAGATGAGCGATAAGTAATGACTAAGCCAGGGGCTAAGCCCTCTTGCGCGAATAAAGAATACGACCCAGAGTGGTGGTTCCCAGAACACGCATTTCGAGGCGGTAAGCCATCACCAGCAGCGAGAGAACAGCAAGAACGCACTATCGCTAACGCGGTTCTGGCAATGAAGATCTGCCAAGAATGTCCCCTATTTAGAGATAACTCATGTCTTGAATATGCGATGAAAGATACGCATACAATTGACTATGGCATTTTCGGTGGCACACTGCCGGTGGAACGGCGCAAGTCGGTTGGCATGCCGCAAGGCGTGAACGATCGATCTTTGATTTGGGTCCGTATTAGGCAACAGGCTACCCGAGCTGGCGTACTGCCAGTGAAGGTAACAACTAGGGAAAGGCCAAAAACATCAACATTTCAATTTCTCGATCGGTTACACGCCGTAAAAGATACATCATCGGATTTGTGGGATTAGTCGTGGTCGCAACCTGGGTCAGCAATTGCCCTACAAAGGCTGCAAACGAGCATTTAACGCCCGCAAAGCAATTCGCCCATACTTTATACCTGCGTCAAGGTGGCAACGCCCGTCAGTGGGGCTGCTTAGTTAAACTCTGGACCATGGAAAGTAATTGGCGGGTAACTGCGGTCAATAAGCACGGCGGGGCGCGGGGTATTCCGCAAGCACTGCCGGCTAACAAGATGGCTCAATTCGGCAATGATTACAAGTATGACTATCAAACTCAAATCCGCTGGGGCTTGCGTTATATCAAGACTCATTGGAACAATAACGCCTGTAACGCATTAAAACATGAAAAGAGGGTGGGATGGTACTAAAACTAAACGAAGAAGCGGTGCGGACTATCCGCAAGGAGTACAAGGTTGCATCGACCAGTGAAGGTCGCGGAGCTACCGCTATCAATGTGATTGAACTAGCCAAGCGATACGGCGTGAGCCAGGAAACGATACGCCGCATTGCCTATTACAGTATGTACAAGTGGGTGACTGATGAAGACTGATTGGGATTTACCCGTTGTCTACTTTCACATTCTCGCTAAGGATAAGGCAAAGGTGTTGCCCTATTGGCTAGAACAGAACCTAGATAACATTGATTACCCGCGCAGTAAAATCATTCTCAGCTTTAGAACTAACAACAATAACGACAATACGGCTGAGATTATCCAAGACTGGATAGATGAATTGCCTGTCCGCGCTGCAAATGGTTATGAGTCAGACGAACACCTATACAACTGGCGATCGATCTGGTTTAACGATGAAGATGTGCCGGAGCAGGTACAACGCTTTGATGTGCATGAGTGGAACGCTGAACGCTTTGATGTGCTGGCGAAACTACGTCAAGAAGGCATTGAAGAGGCAAAAGAGTACGGCGCGCATTACTTTGTCTGCGATGTGGACAATTTCCTGCTACCTGGCACACTGCGAGCATTGGTCGAGGCTAATCGCCCCGTCATTGCCCCGCTATTGCGCTATGCAGTGGCAGAAGGCGAGGAGAACCGCGCTGGGTACAGCAACTATCACCATCCGGTCACCAAGACTGGCTACTACCAAGATAGCGATGAGTACTTTGCCCTGCTCAATGGCATTAGACGCGGGATAAACGAGGTTGATCTGGTGCATTGCACCTATCTCATCCACCCAAACGCCCTAGCAAACACCAACTACTTCGATGGTACGCAGGACTATGAATACGTCCGCGTAGCTCGTAACTGGCGGGCAAGTCAAACCCCGCAGTACCTTGATAACCGGCAGATTTACGGCTATCTTACTCTTACCGAAAATGTCGGTGCATGCAAATACTGGATGGGAAAACTAATTAAATGACACACGATATTGAAACTGATGAATGGTATGGTACCTGTGGTGCTTGCAAGGTAGAACTATTTGCCCCGACTAAGACCATGTACGCCTTGCAGTACCGGCGGCATACCAAATCTAAAAATTGCCTAGGTGGCTACTAATGACACACGATGAATTGCTAGCACTTATTAATGATGAGATAGAGGTTTGCGAACCTGAATGTAATAAACATCGATGGGCTAATGCTCCTTGGCTAGCCCTTCGCACAGTAGTGGAACTACATGAGCCGTTTGGACCGCTTTGCTATGCCTGCACCTGCAACGAAGATGAACATACTGTTGTTTGGCCCTGCCAAACTATCCGCGCCATTCAAGGGAGATTACAATGACCCACGATGAATTGCTAGCAAAGATAGATAGATATGCCAAAGGTGCGTCTATGCTTGATAGCAAAGCATGGGCTGCACTTCGAGCAGTCGTGGAATTGCATAAGCCAGTAATTGTGCTTACAGATGATCCAGTCATCGTCTGCTCTCATTGCGAAAGCATTGACTACCCTTGTCCCATTATCCAATCTATTGAAAGAAAGTTAGCATGAAAGCTAAGCCAAGCGAGATTAAAAAGATGGCCGCCCTGCTTGAAGAGGATGCAGAGTCAAGCGAGGATATGGCTAAGCGCGTCTGGGAACTGGTCGAGGAACTGACTGCCCAACGCGAGCAATGGATGGCTGTAGCGATCTATCCAAGCCTTAAAACAGCTATCGCAGTCGGTCCATATAACACTGTCAATAACTTGCGTAAGGATTACGGCAAGCATGTTTTGTCAGTTGACGATAGTTATGGCATAATAGCCAAGGTACGCGACCCGTCATCGCCTACTGTATAACAGATAAGCCCCGCGTCATTCCTGTCCGCGGGGTTTATTTATGCCCGTGGGTTGGCGTTATCAGTAGAGTAAAAGCCAGAGCCGTTAAACTTCACCGGTGGGCTAGAGTAGGTGCGGCGCATAGCAATGCCGCAACATTGCGGGTCAATAGCTTCTTCAAACATTGAACGCTCAACATCTAGCTCGATATTGCATACACTGCAGCGATATTCATATGTAGCCATTACTCTTTGCTCCTTGCCCACGGGTCTTGCCCGCCTAGTTCCTTTACCAACCGGCGCAACGCGCCTTTGATCTTACGCTCAGCAGACGAGCGTGATACTTCTAGCGTTTCAGCGACCTTTTCATAGGTCATTTGCTCAACATACTTCATGTGCAAAATCAGCTGATCGTCCGGTTCTAAGCGCTTCACGCCCTTGCGCACATCAATGACCGAGATGATGTAGTTACCGCCCTCAGAAGGCGCTCCACCCCCGCTAACGCGCTCTCCAGCAGGGTTGCTGGTAGGAATGACAGATTGCCAGACAAATGGCAGGATAGTTTCGAGCATCTCTGGTGAGTAGTACGCCTCATCCCGAGTTTCGTAACCTACCGCTTGCGCTTTAGCTCTGCGACAATACTTGTCAGCATGGCGTTGCAGAGTTTTAGCAAGCAGGTTAACACCAGACTTGTAATCTTCAGTACCTGGCTCATGGTCAAGCCACTCTTTACATTTACCTTCACGCCGTAAGACCCAGACGATAAGTTCTTGTTTAACATCCGCAATGTCAAAATACGTGTGGTAACGCTTGTGGACTTGGCGGGCGACTGTGCCGGCAATCTCTTGCGCATCTTCAAGCCAACTCAATTCAAATCTCCTGGATCATGCAGTGCGCTTTGCGGTACTGCGTAGCAAGGCACAGGCATTTTCTCGTCCCAGAAATGATCCTGCTTACCTTCCCAGCCCCATAGCCAACCCACGATGGTTGCTTCATAATGACCATCAATTGTTACAAAAAAATACTTGCGATCTTCTGGATCTTTTTTCTGGAAAAGCAGCTTGCCGTATGAGTAAGCGGTTGATCGAACTTCATGTCCGCCAACATCGCCTTCTTTGCGATCAGCAAAGAGTGTGAATGGGTAGCGATCCATCCAACGAGCTACTGCAATCTCAGCCAGTACGCCGTTAATCTCACGGGCGATAGCCTCTGGCCATGACTTGCTAATGTTTGACCAAGAACTGCCGTTGTCGCGGTTAAAGTTGTAACGCTCAACTGCTTCGATGGTTGAGTAGGTTACATCGCCAATGCTTAGGGGAACGATAATGCTCATTTTTGCCTCATTAAGTATGCGATCAAGCGCATGATGATATGTTTGCTCTCGAAGTAGCCCAGTTTGGTATTGCAGTTATTGCATAGCAAACCACGCACATGACCGGTAACATGGTTATGATCGACCGATAGCGGGTGGATCTTGCCGTTACGCCCATGGCTTTCGGGTTGCTCGCAGATGGCGCATAGGCCATTCTGTTGCTCAAAGATTGCTTCATACTCTTCAATGGTAATTCCATAGCGATGCATGAAATTATGTTTGCGCTTTAACTCATACGATGCGGTCACGATGCGCTCTTATCTTTATCAAGTATGCGAATTGCCCAGTCAAGTCCGTGATTAAAGCCATCCATCCATTCGTAATCTTTGTGATCCAATGGAACTGATGTTTTAGCATCTTCAATCTTCTGCCTTGCCTTGGCAATATCCTGACTCATTTCGGCCAAAGCCCGCGTTCTACCATCAGGGCGATGATGGCATAGTTAGCCATGTCCTTGAACGAGTCTTCAATCGATTCATGGTTTGGCTCAATGCCATTGCCATAAAGGTGCTTGAGTCGCTCGAACTTATCTCCAATGCGCACAAGTAGACCATTGATCGGTCCGCCGTAGGCATTGTTAACATTACCTGGGCCGTAATCCTCTTGCTTGCTAATGAGCAGGTTACCAAGATCGTCCATAATTGCCCAAACATCTGCGGCAAAATCACGTTCTTTAGTCATTGTGCTCCTTTGCTGGGTTTACGTAATGGTAATTTTTGTCCGATTCGTCCAATTGGTATAAGAATAACATATTGTTTCCCCCTGCGTCGTGCATCACATATTGCACTTCATCTAAGATCCAGTACGCCATAGATACACGCCCGCCATCTAGCGGTCCGCCTATGAAATGCGGATCATAATACTCGGTCATGGCTCCTGGCTAAAGACGATGGCTGGCTCGGCTGTGTTAACATCATATGAAGCTGAGATTTTGATTGCTTGCTTGATGATGCTAGTTGCATCACTTGCAGACTTAGGGAAATTGTAAGCACTGAGTGCGCCGTAGGCATAAGCCTGTCCTGAACCAGCTGCATAAATGCCTCGTCTATCTCTTGCCCAAGTCCAGTCCTGATCCAAGGCGTAGATAATTCCTGAGATTGCAATGAGAACCTCACTTCCCAAATCGTTATCAACTGTGTAGTTCATTTCTTTGTAATGCTCTTGGAGCAGCGGGATAAACTCAGCAGTCATCCAACGATCCATGCCTTCTTGGTTTAAATTGTCTGGCGGCTTGGGATAGTCAAAGGCGTGTTGCAGGATTTGACCCACGCGAAAGTCACCGGCAATGGCAACGATGTATTCATTTTTTCTAAAAATTTTTCCAGCATTTTTGGGCAAGTCGGTTATCTTTCCGCCGTCCACAACACGACTGTCACCACCGATGACAGCCCATGTTGGTCCCTGTATGCCCACAATGGTTGTCACAGTCGAGCGCCAATCCATTCAATAACATTGACAGTAACTGCGTTACCCATCTGCTTATACCGATGACTATCAGCTTGCCCATCTGTCCAGTTATCTGGAAAGCCCTGCAAGCGTTCAGTCTCTACTGGAGTAAGTCGGCGCACTACAGTACCTTCTTGTTGAATTGCTGGCACGTTGCCACCACCTGTTCCCCATCTGGATATAACTGTCTGAATAATAGGATCATCATACACTCGTACATCGTTCACGCGGGTGCCGTCTATGATGAGAATAGTCGTGCGAACATCGCCGTTATCAAATGCGTTCAATGTAGGCATTACCCCCCCCGCTATCCATGTTTCATAATCGTCAACGCTTTGCGCTCTGCGACCTTTAGTGAACCACAACATTGTCTTCTGGTCGCTTGTAGGATGTAGCTGTAAGAGTGGTTACGCCATTGGAATAGCCAGCAAAACTTGTCTGACCAAATGCCATCATGTCTCTAGTGCGCATAGCACTTAGAGTTGGTGCAACATCCTCAGCGGGAAAGTCATACAATTCAAAGTTGCCTACGCTTGGGCTACTTTTTCTAGCGCTTTTTGTAGCGCTTCTGGTAAAGTCTTGCCCCGCTTGTTGGCTCTGCGTAGTATCCCCTCGGCTGCTTTTGCGCTCAATGAATATCGGGTTGGCGCTTCTGTCTGTAACACTTCCGACAATGAAGACTCGACGACGGCGTTGGGGTACTCCAAAGTATTGGCTGTCCAAAATTCTCCACTCGATGTGGCTATACCCTGCGTCGGCCAATGTAGTGAGGACTGTTCCAAAATCGCGTCCTTGGTTGCTTGATAAAAGTCCTGGGACATTTTCCAAGAGGATTGTTTTTGCTTTAACTTCTTGCGCAAATCGTATAGCGTCCCAGAATAATCCACTTCGTGTCCCAGCTCCTGCTCCAGCACGTTTGCCAGCAACGGATACATCTTGGCAGGGAAAGCCCCCGCAAACAATGTCAACTCGTCCAATTAAATCAATCTCCTTTGCCCATTCAACAGCAGTAGTTACATCATCATGCATCGGTACATCAGGCCAATGCTTCTTCAAAATCTTTTGTGCATGCTTGTCAATTTCCACTTGACCAACGCATGTGTGACCTGATCGTTCAAGTCCAAGATCAAAACCACCAACGCCAGCAAACAAACTAACGAATGTACTCATGCTGCGATCCGTTCATCAAACCACTCTTTGCCATAATGCAAGTATAGATCATTCACATCCTCATTGCCTGGCAGACCCACCACGATGGCAGCTGGCAGATCTTCCTTGATCCGCTTGGCCAGCTCTTGTCCTGGGTTACGACCATCTTCCTTCACGTCGTTATCAGCAAAGATTAAGACTTTCGTATACGGCTCAAAGAGTTTAGGAAAGTGCGCTTTCCATTGGCTAACACCAGCCACGCCCACGCTAGGAATACCAACACACCCAGAAAGAATGATTGTGTCAATCTCTCCCTCGCAGATAGCGATTGTGTTTGATGATTTATGCAAGTCTTGCACATTAAATAGTCCAATCTTTTGACCTGTTGGCCATAGGTACTTCGGTGTACCGCCATCAATCCGGCGAAACTTTATTCCAACCACTCCAGAAGGAGTGCGATAAGGAATACTAAGCATGCCCACAGCATGCTCATGACCAACACTAGGCTCTACCACGCTTCCAAGCTGGTAGGTACTTGCCACCTGCGGGCTTATTCCGCGCTCCTGTAGGTAGGACAGAGCCTGCGGCTCTATGTGGTCCGCGTACCTTTGCGCTGCTTCCGTTAGCAAGGCTTTCTGCTCTGCGTTTAACATCGGTAAACTCCTTTAAGTTTTCTTTACGGGCGACCAGATCATACACATCGCCAAGTAATTGGCAAACAAGACAGTTGTACTGTTGCTTGTCTAAGTTATATGCGGCACTGGCATGGCTATCGTCATGCACTACACACTTGCATGGCACCCAGCCATACCGCGCCGATACATTCAATCCATACGCTTCGAGTATTGCTCCAAGATCAGGCTTGGTCATCATGGATCCTTGCCCATTGGTCTAGTGTTTGGATGACCCACGCATCTTCAATGCCGGCGCTTCTGCGCTTGACAATCACATACGATGGGGGAACTTCAGTAAGATTGCGAGCTTTGGCATAGTTCTGTGCTTCGACTACCGCTTCACGCCAGAACTGTGGCAGATCCAACTTGGCTCTTGCCTTCAACTCAAAGACATAAGGCTTGCCCGCAACGATAAGGACTAAATCACCCTCGTCATTAGCCCCCGCGAGGGCAAGCCTTTCTGTCATTGCCTTGGGTAGTCTTCCCCTTAACCACCCAAGAACATCTGTCTCAAACTTAGAACCTTTGCGCTTGCCATAGGTACTCATAGGCCGAGCATACCAAACAAGTCCTGGGCGTTATGCTTAATCAAGTAGCGCCGAGCTAGTTCGTAATCTCGTTCGGTAAGAACGATCTTAATGTTCTCGAGGACATTGTTGCCTTCGACAAACACATCTGCAAAACTTGCCACTATTCATAACTCCAGTTCTGTTGACTATTCTGCCTGTAGTTCCAGATAGACATACGCGATGCATCTGTCCATAAGGACACATACTGTGCGCCACTGGCACTATTGCGGGCAAAGCGGTTCTTAACGGCTGCAATCCTAAACTCACCGGTGTACGGCAGCAGGGCTACAGTAATAATCATTTCAGGCAACTGGGAAATTTTGCCTTGAATGGACTTGCGACTCGGTGGCATATCTGCCTGACCTTCACCTTCACTGGTGTGGTGTAGCAGGAATACCGCAGCTTCTGTTTCTCTTGCTATGTGATGCATAGCCTTAGCAATCTCACGCAATCCCGACCATTCATTCTCATGCATAGACACTACATTCATCGCGTTATCCACGATCAGCAGGTGAGGATATTCGCCATATGCTTCAGCGTAAGCCTGTATAGATAGATCAATTTCATCAAGGGTAGGGGATGGAGCAAAGTCAAACTTCAAGTGGTTGATACTTTCCAACTCACTCTGGTAAAACTCAACTCCTACTTCACTAGCAAACGCCTCTTCGACGTTGGCTACTGTATGTCCGCTGACCATTGCAGCAGCTCGAATCGCAGTCGTATAAGCATCAGTATCTGCGCTGATATAAAGCGTAGGTACTTTCATGTTAACAGCAAAGTGAAGTGCTAACAAAGATTTACCAGCGTTAGGAGCACCGGCAATCATTGTCAGTTGACCACGCCTGAACCTAATTCCTTCGTTCTGTAGAACTGGAAATAGATCCGGCAAGATGGCGTGGTCAGAGGCTGACTTTGCTGCCGCTTGCGACAGCGATAACATCGGTTATCGTACGAAGTTAGCTGAGCACTGATCTGGCGTACCCTTTGGTGAAGGGCAGAAGTAACCCTTCCAAGGCTTACCAGTCTTCTCACTTACTCCTTGACGGAAAATCATCTCGCCATGCTTACAAGTGTTGCTTGCTCCAGCAGGAGCAGCAGGTGCTGGTGATGCTGACTTAGCAGCCCAGGCTGGTGCATCATCTTCCACCGGTGTAAGTCCAAGTGATTTGGTTGCGTATGCAACATTTGCACCCTTGGATAGATCGCCACCGGTAAGCAGGATAAGGTTTGCTAGATCAGCAATGGACTGAAGTTGCTCTTCAAGTTCCTTTTGTGAGTTAGCGTAGAGGTTAATCAAAGTTCCGTCAGACAACTTGAAGTTGACTTGGAGCTTTGTATCGTTGTTATTTGCTGCCATTTTCTTTCTCCTTGTTTGTGTGTTTGGTTGTATAAACTTATTTTAATTGTGCCAGTGGATCAACGGTATGGGCAAGACTACCACCAAGAGCATGGCAATAATCCTTTACGCCACAAGATCCGCACATCATATTGATATTAGGTAGAAAAATCTCTGCCTGTAGACCACGCTCGAACTGAGCAAACATCTCGGTCAGCACGGGGATAGTCCATAGTTCAAGTCCTGGGCTAGGCTGAAGCATTGCATCACGGGCTTTGTAATATGCACCGTACTGCGGGCGAACGCTATAGACAGACTCAATGCAGGATGCGTACACACCCAGCTGCATGGCTGAGTCTGGTGTGTAGGCACCGGTCTTTAAGTCCACTACTGTGAGCGATCCATCCTCATTCTCAAGGATCAGATCGGCAAAGGCTTTGATAAGCACATCGCCAAAGTGAACATTAAATTCCATTTCAACACCTGGTACGCCATCTGGCGCAATCCAGACTTTCCACTTGTTGTTGGTAAAGGCGGTAACAAAGTCCTCGAACATGCGAAGACCATTCTCGTCCCACCAAGCCTTGTTCTCTTTATCTGGGTTGGCTTTAGATGCACGACCGCCCACACGCCAGTCAACTGGGTTAGTGCCGGTGCGTTGCTCAACAACGCCAATCTCAGATAGGAACGCATGTTCCCAAATCTCTTTTAGATTACTCAACCTTTTGGCCAATCACTATTTCTTGCGCTCGCTTTAGGCCAACGATAGTTGCTGGGTTAGTCTCTGTCAAAATCTCCTTGGCAATCATGTCGCCAAGAGCTTTGCGCATCATAATCTCTGCCTCTACAAATGCCTTCTCAAAGGCTACCTTTGTAATAATCTTTGCTCGCTTTTGTCCCATTATGCGCAATCCTCACATTCGTCATCCCAGTCAACATCATTTGCATCCCATTCAAAAATCTCATTCAACTTGCGGGATGACCAAAGATTTATTTCTGTTAAAAATCTTATCCATAAGCCAAACATTATTCTCCCCATTCCGGTGTAGGTGCCTGTGCGAGGCTGGAGCATAACACGCATTGCATATCTGTGAAGTACAAACCAATCGTGTTGTCCTCATCAAATTTAACTTTCAAGTGCCATGTATCTGACCCGCATGGGCAGATACGGATAGGACCAAGCGATGTGTAATCCGCCTTATCGCCCTTGAGAACCACAAGGTTCTTAATAGGCGTTGGCTCAGGCTTGGTCATTTTGCTTTAGCGATTCTAGTAACCAGCGTTCGACCGATGAGTGGAACGCAGAGCCGGCGACAAACCACCAAGCTGGTGCAGTCGTTACACCCAGCTGGCGTTCTAGTTGCCATGCTTTACCGCATCGCACCCATGAAGCAAACGAGGAAAACGACCTGTGACCTACTGTTGTTTTTGTTTCTATGTTCATGGCTGGATCATAGCAGGGGGGTATGTATGGCTTGTCAAGTTAATGTTTCAATTTTGCAGAAATTTTTTGCCTATGGTTATACTACGAGCGTAAGCACGGGAGCGAGTAAAAGGGTTGGGGCGCAGAGCGCCCACCGACAGCGAGCGGCAAAGCCGATAGCGAGCATTACACAAGCAAAAAAGCAAAAAAAAATAAGCCCCGCAATTAAGCGGGGCCTTTAATCTTATTAAGTTTTACTTAGTTGTTGTGTTTGCTACTGCCTTGAAGTGGTTATACGCACCAACGGCAACTGGTCCAAGAACTGCAACCAATGCTCCCCAAGCAACTGTCTTGAGGTGGTGGTTACCTGTCTGCCAGATGGCAACAGATGCGACTACAAGTGAAGCTAGGTAATGCTCAACGATTGTCTTGTTGATCTTCATAGGTTCTCCTTTAAGTTAAGCCGTTAGGCCCTTCAAAAAGTTTACCATAGGGAAGTTAACGCCAGGGTCAGTATGACCACCGGCAATTTTGTGAGCATAGGTAATATCGGCGTGGGTACAAAAACCCTTTGTCTTGCCGTCTAGGATCTGCTCATAGGTCAGATGGGTAGCAGGTATGCCATATTGGCTCATAAGCCCTTTACAGAGGCTTGTAGCCTGCCTAAGCACCCCTTCTGAATAACTGTCCGCCCACTGGGCAGGGGTTTGCGCAGCCCGACCAGTCAGCTCAATGCCAATAGATTCGACATTCCTGTCCCATATATCGCAGTGCCACGCAATGTCCTCGTTCTTTACAGACTGGACGACGGTGTTGTAGTCCACCATGTAGTGAGCGCTAGCCTGCGGGGCAGTAGGGCCTGCGAACCAAAGGGCTAGGTTGTGTGCTGCGTCTGGCAGTTCGTTGTTCTCTGCGCTGTGTAGAACTATGAGTCGGATCGGCTCACGTTTGTTTAGTCCAGGTGTGTAATGCTTTGCTTGTACCAATGGGTAGGTCATTGCCAGATCAACCGTTCTGCTAGATCGCCAGGTACTACCAAGTAATCTTCCTTATGGCATAGATCAACGCCGGCCTTCTTGTAAACCTCTGATACAAGCTCAGAGCAGATATAGCCTTGAGTTGTAGCCAACTTCTTGGCAAGCCATGTGTTAGCCAAGATCTTTAGCCCGAGGATACGCAGGGCAAGATCGGCAATGGTGAAGAAGTTGTAAGGTTTGCCTAGCGCTTGATGAGTGTAGAAGAAGATCGCGTCACGTTGCTTATCTGTCAACTCTTCGTGCTGGTTCCAAGCCACATTGGTGTAGTTAGACAGCGGGCTTTTTTTTACGCCTTGTGGATCTGCTCCAATAATTTCTCCATTACCAATGTAAATGAAGCAGTGGTTCCATCGGCTAAAAGTTCCGAGACGGATGAGCCATCCGAAAAATCCGTTGGTCTTGACACAGCCGTAGTCTCCGATGCGTGGCTCATAGGTCATTTCTTGTCCTCGATCAAATCTTCCAGATGTTCAATTTCTTGCTTCTCTAATTTGAGAATGTGACGGATGATAAGAGCATCACGCTTGGTCTGACCGATCATGGCAATACCGATGATAAGTTCTACTGTTACAGCTAGCCATGAGGCTAGGTTCATCCACTTGATGTAAGCATGAGTATCAGTAAACCAAGTTGGTTGGAACCACCAGATAAAAGTAACAGCAGACCAAAGACATACAAAGAACCAGTTGCGGATAATGCTTTGGACTTTCCATGATGCTTGCTCGGCAAAGGTTAAAACATCGCCTGTGTCTGGGTGGATAAACTTTTTCTTAAAAAAATTTTTAAGCATTGTGCTCCCTAATGTGCTGCTCAAACTTGCCATTAAGTGTTGCTACATCTACCGCTATATTCTGCTGCTTCTCTATCAAGGTCTGAACCATTGGGATGACCTGCTTGCGTATAGCATCATTGAGTGAACTGCCAGTGTTGGGCGTTACTTCATGCTTGATAGATTTAATGTCCTCAAACTCTTCACGCATAACATTCTTAACGCCATGCTTGAATACATACCACACACCTGTGGCTGTAGCGCCTAGCGTAAAGACGGTGTTGTAGAGGATGGTGGTTAGATCTGCGCTGCTCATCATGCTTCTTTATGAGTTGACGGTGCGGAACATGATTTGGCATAGACCGCCAAATCCTCTGAAGCGGCGGTCAGGTGCCTGCATGCGAGAAAAGGAGAGAGCTTCGATAACTCCTTGGACTTGCTCACCGGTTGTAAAATCTTGCAGAACAACTACATCTCCGTTCGACTCAATAGATTCAAGAGCAGATAGTCGTTCGTACGCCCATCCTTCGTAACCAATTTCCATGTTGTAACGATCTTTGTCAAAGTCGTAAATCATCACCGGTACAGTAATTTCACGCTCACGGGCAACGGCTGGAAGTGCCTTGAGTTGATAGCCGTTGAATGTGGTAGCGGTAAGGTTTGTTGCCGCATCTGAGTACAGGGTAAATCTAAAACCTACTGACTCAAGCGGTGCAGATATACCAGTGGAAATGTCATTGGTAATATCAAAGTTAGATGTGATGTTGATAAGGCTGATGACATTCATCTGCGGATCAACGGAAGATACATTGACTACACCGTTGATAGGAGCAGTAACGCGAGCCTTGATAAGTTTGAAGTGCTTATCTTCCAAGGTCAAGTAGCGGATCTGACCAGTCTGTAGGTAGCCACTGGTGCAGAGCTTGCCACTAGAGTTGGAGTTTGTTGGGTCGGTCTGGATGTAAATGCCATGACCTTGGATCGAGAACATTAAGCGGTTGGACTTGCCATAGACGGCAGCGTCTTGTGCAGTAGCAGTAATGCCTGCTGGCGCACGAAGGTGGGTAGCCCAAGCAACCTGGTTGGTTGTAATTTCCTTGCCAAGATCTAGCTTGACCAAGCCTGATGAGTATGTGCCATCGCCATTGTCGATGTAGTTGGTGATGGTGCAGTAAGCAAAACGATCGTTGAATGTCACGTAGTTGACCCAACCATCGGTTCCCGCAGGGGTGCGGTATGTGCCTGTGGCTGGGTCATAACCTTGCGTGATAACAGTCATTGGACCGTAGGTGATGTAGCCTGAAGATAGATAACCTGATGTATCAATCTGGCCTACACGCACTCCGCGGTTTGTACCAAAGACCATGTACTTACCAACATATGATCCAAGTGCCAAGACAATTTCGCCGCGTGGCATATCAGCTGCAGTAACAGCCTTATTCAATAGTGGGACAGCACCGGTTGTATCGAGGACAAGGCGATACACGCTTGATACATCGCCCACATAGCCAGAAGCGTAGATGGCGTTAGGACCTTCACAAATGCCAGTCCAGATCCAGCCTAAGTTAGAGTGGGCATAGATTGGCGTTGTGTTGTTGCTTGCAAGAACGATTGTGCCACTGGCTGAGTTGTTTGGAGCCACATTGGCATTTTGAATGTTGAGCGCTACGCTCGTTGGAGTAGGCACATCAATGACCTGCCATGTGCCGTTGTATGGCGAGCCTACGCTCGCAACGGTTACAAGAGAACCAATGGTGAAGTTATGCGCTACAGGACCTGTGCCGATAATTGCCACATTGCCTGTGTAGCTCATGTTGTTCTGGCTGTATGCGCCAAGAACTGTTGTAGTGACATTGTAAGAAGTGATTGGCGTTACCTCAAAAAGGTAGTTGTTTACGCCTACGATCAAGCGTTGCTTGACCCAACTCATCTTGACAGAATTAACTGTGCCAGTGGCTGAGGTTGGGTGGGTAAAGACCAGCGTACCGCTGGTTGCAAGGGTAAGCGGACCTTTGTAAATGCCTGTAGCGTTGGCTACATAATAGTAAGTTCCGTCATGGGTAATGTCCAGGATCGTGCCAGAACCGCCCCATGTGACAGTAATAGGGCTAAGACCCTGCGTAAGTTTCTTAACTGTTGAGCCATCGGCTACAAGAGCAAAGTCGTTCGTGCCGTCGTTGCCACCTTCAAACATAATGTTTGTGCCGCTGGTTGAGTAAAGCTGGTCTACATCTGGAAGCAGGTCAACGCGACCGATGTTAAATACATCCACACCAGCAGACTTGTTAAAGCGTAGGCTTACTGAGTCGCCTTCTACTGGCTCTTCGTAGCGAATACCAGCGCCATAGTGGAAGCTGGACTGTGAGCGTAGCCACCAACCTGTAAGGGTCTGCTCGCCTGGTTCTTTCTGCTGATCGATCTGTTGCTTACGATACTGTGCAGTTTCACGCTTGTATGGAGCCTTGTCGTTTACGCCGAAGAAGAACGGCAATCCGGCAATAGCGCAGTCATAAGAATTAGATGTGTTTACGAAGGTACTGCCAGCTGAATTGGGCTGGCCAATCGGATCAGTTGGCCGTTCGGCTATATGTCGAAAACCGTCAAGTGCCACATCTACTCCTTAGTTTGTTCCAATAAAAAAGCCCCGCACGGGGCGGGGCTGGTATTACAGATATTCGTTTATTTCAAAATACTCTACGCCGTCTTCTACTGTACGGCGCAGAGGGACAATCTCGTCAATCATGCTTTAACTCTCTGTGGAGTGTGCTACTTGCTAAAGTTGCAAGCAATCCATACCATCAAAGCACCGTTGCCAAACAACCAGATCAACGCTCCGCTAAGAACTAGCGCATTTGGTAA
>Ga0214170_1000122_pt1 | contig 33002 bp, 18 predicted proteins | sample TroBogEpilimnion_2_FD_153008 | JGI IMG/M metagenome (GOLD analysis project Ga0214170, IMG submission 153008) | Freshwater microbial communities from Trout Bog Lake, WI - 27JUN2007 epilimnion | ecosystem: Environmental > Aquatic > Freshwater > Lake > Epilimnion/Euphotic zone | place: Trout Bog... | reverse complement strand
GGTATTAATTGTTTCTACGTTTTGTATTGTTTGTGTACCGTTAACTAGTAAATTTCCAGTAACTGTTAAATTATTATTAACAGTAATTGTACCGGTGCTTGCACCAATACTAATTGCAGTACCTGCGCCAAATGCATTGACAGTAGTTGCGTTTGTGTTAAACACGTTAATACTTGAACCGCTAGTTGTAATGCCTGTAGTAACTACAGGAGATGCAAGAGTTGGACTTGCTCCAAAGCTAGTTAAGCTACTGCTAGTAACAGTTGAATTTAATGTAGTTCCAACTAACCCTGATGAGTTAGCACTGATAACACCAGTCGAAACACTGATACTTGTACCGTCAACTTTGACAGCACCAATTTGTGATGCAGACGCTACTGCAAGACTAATCGTTCCGCTAGTATTAACAATACCGCTTGTGCTTGCCGCAGGAACAATTACGCCGCCTAGTTGGCTTGAACTTGCGGCTGTTAGATAGAAAGTGACTGACGCGCTTCCATCAAATGTGCTAGAAGTTGTAGTTAATCCGCTACCAATTGTTAGTGCGTGTGCTAGCGTTGTTGTAATTGAACCAGTACCACCTAAGCTAATTTGAACACCATTAACAGTAATAGAACTGTTTGTTAATGCAGTATTGGGAATATTAGTAAGTGTATTAGTACCACCACTGATTGATTTATTAGTTAACGTATCAGTTGTTGCACGACCTACTAGTGTGTCTGTGCTAGTCGGTAATGTTAAAATGCCAGTATTAGCAATAGATGAAATAACAGGTTGTGTTAATGTCTTATTTGTTAAAGTTTGTGTACCTGTTAAACTAATTGCATCTGTAATTCCATATCCAGCAATAGTAGTTGGAACACTAGTTAGTGCAGACCATGCTAATGTTGAAATTGGAACGGTAATGTTAGCAGATCCGTCAAATGATACACCGTTAATTGTTATAGGAGTTGCTAGTCTAGTTGCGGTTGTAGCATTACTAACGGTTGCTGTAATGTTTATATTTTGAGATCCGTCAAATGATACACCATTAATTGTAACAGGCGAAGCTAGTTTAGTCGCTGTTGCGGCAGTACCATCTAAAACATAATTTTTAAGTTGTAATAGTGTTGCGCTTTCACTAGTAGGAGTTCCAGCGACTGACGCTGTGACTAAAATTAAATTAGCATCTGCTACTGAACCAGCGGCTGGTAGTGCGGAAAGTGTGGTGTATGTTGACATAATATATTTATTGGCTCTTTAGTTATTTTTATCCTAGAACAAAGGTCATTCCTGTTCCGCCGGCAACTAGTGTGTCTAGTTCCTTATCCAAATTTGTAAGTTCTTCTTTGCCCGCAGATAGCAATGCTGTACCATTAAGTGTAATAGGACTTCCTGGACCAGCAATTGAACCGAACTTACTGCGAGCTTCGCCTAGCATCATTTTTGCTGTGGCAAGTGTGTAATCTTTTAGCCATTGTTTGGCATAAATGTCCTGCAATAAAACCCAGTCAGGACGGAAATTATATGTACGAATTAAAATCTGTTCGCCTTGTGCAAACGGACGTTGTAAAATATTTAAAATATGTGTAGTTGGTTTCCATACATACTCGATATAACTACCAAACATACGTCCAACTAACTTTTGATAACCGGCAAATGCATCATACGTTGCTAAACCGCCCATCATACTGCCTGACATCATATATGTATTTGTATATGCCAAGTTAAAGGGTTCAAACAAAGTGCCACCAGCGCCGATGCCGCTACGACTCCCGATAGCACGACGAAACACTTCGCGAACTGTAATAACTTCATCTGGTAATCTGTATTCATTTTGATCCTGAATTAATTCTAAAAACATGTAGCTTTCTTCTACAGCATTCGAACTTTTCTGACGATAGCGACTTAATGCGCGATCTAGTGCAGTTTCGTAATGTACGGGATCTAGCTCTACATCAATCATGCCATCGCCTAGCATTCTTTTAACGTAGTCGAATACCGCGTTTCGTTCAATAGTGCTATTGCTCTGGGTGCTTGATGGGGTTGAATCTGCCATATTTTTACTCTCCTTACATATTTAGCCAACGATAAATATGTTACTATGCCACGATTATCACTTTACAAACCCGAAAAAGGTAACGACTACCGATTCATTGACCGCCAAGCATCTGAGATGTTTCAAGCGGGCGGAACCGACGTTTATCTGCACAAATACTTAGGTACAAACACTAGCAGTGATAATTCTACTGCTGATCAACCTAGCTATGCCAGTACTCAAGTAACAAATATTCAAGATTTGTTATTCTTAGAAAACCGCGATAGAACATATGATAAAGAAATTTATAGAATTCGCGGATTGTATAACGTACAAAATATTGACTTCAATTTAAGTCAATTTGGCTTGTTTATTGATAATGACACTTTGTACATGACTGTACATATCAATGATTTCATCAAATATATTGGCCGTAAGCCCATTAGCGGAGATGTTTTAGAACTTCCACATTTGCGTGATGATTTTGCATTAAGTGATTTCGATGTAGCAATGCCTAGATATTATGTTATAGAAGACGTGGGCCGTGCTAGCGAAGGGTTTAGCGTTACGTGGTTCCCACATCTATATAGATTAAAACTTAAGAAGATAGTCGATAATCAACAATATAAAGATATCTTTAATCAGCCTGCAAAAGATGCCAACGGCGATCCTACTAACAATACTCTTAGAGATTTGATTAGTATGCATAACACAGAATTGCAAATTAATGATGCCATTGTACAGCAATCAGAAATTGATGCTCCTAAGAGCGGATATGAAACTAGACAATATTATACACTTGCAGTAGATCCTAAAACAGGTAAACCGTTATTAGAAACAACGGATAGCACGTTAGTTTCGGCTAGCGATACTGGCGAATTAGCCAGTAATATAAATGCCGTTCCTCAGCGTAGTGGTTATACTGGATATTTGTTAGGCGATGGGTTTCCAGTTAATGGATACGACTTTGGATTTGGAATTCAATTTCCAGAAGCTCCGGCAACTGACGATTTCTTTTTGCGTGTAGACATGTTACCTAATCGTTTATACAAATATGATGGCTCAAATAATATTTGGGTTGCTGTTGAAGATGCCGTTAGAATGAACATGACTAATAATAACACTAGAAACACGTTGAAAACAGGATTTATTAACAACGATAATTATACATACTTTGATGCGGTTACTGCTGATTATAAAAATTTATCATCGGGGGATACACAAATACAAACATTAATTCCAGCAGGAACTACAGGATTATATGTAGTGTTGAAATTAAATGTAACAATTATTGGATTTGTAGTTGCAGATTATCCTAATTTACTAACAACTTATCAATATGTTAGTCCAGCAGGAATGACTAGTTCTATGACACAGATTAATTTACCAACAATTGATAGTGTACAACAAACTATACCGTTTGACGGACAATGGACTGTGACTTTCTATAACAGTAGAGTTGCTGAAAAACAAAGTCTTAGCCAAGCATTGAAACCAAGGGCGGATCTATAATGGAATTTTTTTATGATGGTCAAATACGTCGTTACATTACACAAGTAATTCGTGTATTCAGTAACTTTGTAGTCAAGTATGGAGATGGTACACTTGTGCGTATTCCGGTTATGTACGGAGATGCTGACAGACAAGTAGCCAGCATTATACGAAATAACACTGAAAATAAAGTCAACAGCGTACCAAGGATTGCAGTATATGTGACTTCCTTAGCACTAGATCGTGAAAGATTAGGTGATGCAAGTTATGTTGGTAAGGTTAATATCAGAGAAAGAGATGTGACTAACGGGGCTTATAATCAGGCACAAGGTCGCAACTATACTGTTGAGCGTTTGATGCCAACTCCATTTAAATTAACTTTAAAAGTTGACATTTGGAGTGCCAATACTGAACAAAAATTACAAATATTAGAACAGCTACTAGTGCTGTTTAACCCTAGTTTAGAATTGCAGACGAATGACAACTATTTAGATTGGACTAGTTTAAGTGTTCTTAATTTAAACGATATTAATTGGTCTAGTAAGACGGTTCCTGTAGGTAATGATACTCCTATTGAAATTGGAACTCTTACTGTAGATACGCCTATATGGATTAGCCCGCCTGCTAAGGTTAAACACTTGGGTGTTATTACTAAGATTATTACCAGCATGTATAACACTAGCTATACTACAGGCTCTTATATAGAAGGTCTAGGTAGCGATCCTGTAGCCGGTACTACGTCTTTAACTGATTTTATTGATTTATCTGTTACTACTGCTGGGCAGAATAGCATAGAAGTGTACGGAACTCAAGTCATTTTACTAAATCCTAATGAAAGTGTATTACCAGTTGATCCAACTCTAGATCCAGCGCCTGTACGTCAAGGAAGATCATTAAGTTGGTTGCAATTCTTTGCTAGTGCTGGCGGAACGTATGTTGCAGGTAGCAGTATGATATATTTGCAACAACCTAATGGATCATCTATCGTCGGTACATTTGCAGTAAATCCAGTAGATGACACTTCGCTTACTGTAAGTTGGAATCCTGACACGTTGACTAGTAATACTGGTATTGATAGTGCAGGAGTATTAGAAACTATGCCAGGATATAACGGTCCAGGCAGTTATCGTCCTAACAGTACAGGCACATTTGATGCTATTATAAATCCACTAACATACGTTCCAAAGAATGTAGTAACAGGTACACGTTATCTTATTATCGAAGATATAGGCAATGCTAGTAATGTAACACCCGCAATTACATGGGGTAGCCTTGTAGCACATGCTAATGATATCATCGAGTGGAACGGCACAGCATGGCATGTTATTTTTAATTCTAGCCACGAATCTAACGTTATGGTCTGGCAGACGAATATATACACTGGAGTTCAGTACTTGTGGAATGGTGTTTCGTGGGTCAAGAGCTTCGAAGGTGAATATACTCCGGACAAATGGAAAATAGTACTGTAAAAGATCAAATAGTTTGTAGTGGTGCGTTATTTTACGCTAAATCTACACGACGGTTTCTACTATTACAAAAAGCCCACGGCAAGCACGAAGGCACATGGGGATTAGTTGGTGGTGCAAACATCACTGGCGAAACTCCGTGGCAAGGGTTACAACGTGAAATTGCCGAGGAAATAGGATCGGTTCCTGAGATAATTAAAACTCTACCATTAGAAACATTCGTATCAAACGACCGTGTTTTTAACTTTCATACATACATGTGCGTAGTTGAGTCTGAGTTTATACCAGTATTAAGCGATGAACACATGGCATGGGCATGGAGTACTATAGATCGTGCTCCTAAGCCGTTGCATCAAGGATTGCGTAATAGCTTTAGTTCGAAGACTATTCGTACTAAATTACAAATAGTCTTCGATGTAGTTGATTTAATGTAAGGTAGGCTTGTCGTCGCCGAAACGATCCATACCTGCTTCAGTTAATTCTTCTGTAATATCTTCGATATCTTCATCACCCAATGCTTCTATAACATTCTCAGGTTCAAAAGTTTGTGAACCTTGGTCTTCTACATCAATCTCAAAGGTAACAAATCTTACAAAGTGAAAGAAGAAATCTTTCAATTCTTGTACATCAGCATCAGTAGCATCAGTAATGCTATTGAGTTCTATAAATTCTTTAATTTTGCCCGATGTTAATGCGGCTTTTACTTGTGGAAAATACCAAGTGAAATGCTGTTCATTTTTATAAATGACATGAACTCCGATTTTTGCTAGCTCTGCTTCGTCTTCGATTTTTTCTTCTGGTCCGAACCATTCAGCCGCCCATGCGGTGGATGTGCCAGTTGCATCATCTTGTTCTTCCCAATCTGTAATGCTAATTTCTTCGTTGCTCATATGCTCTCCAAGGTTGCAAGTATTTAACTTTATCTAAACTAAGTATATTATAAATTGAAGGAACTTATATGTTTTCAAGAATACAAGATTTAGATAGATACAAACATGATTGTACACGATTTAATCTAGGAATACAAGGCCAAACGGGCGAGATTGCAGAAGAAGGCAAAAAAATATTTGAACAATTAACATCTGCTATCGTAGACTTTGATAATACTACTGCTGGTTTGATTAAAAAGCTAGAAAGCGGTGCTCACTTGGACCATGTAGCGGCACAAGAGCGTGTACAGGATGCAAAAACTGCTATGGAAACTTGGATGTTAAGGTATGCCCCCAATGTACACTTAGAACTATTATCAGAAACGGCTAAATAATAGCAATAAGCGGAGATTCATACATGGCTATCCAAACAACATCTGGTACAACTACAGCAAACGTCCTAGGGGAAGGCATTCCTTTAGTTGGCGGTGACCAGCAAGGCGCAAATTTAATTATTAGATCAACTAACAGTCCTGTTAAAGGTTCTGTTGTGTTTGACGAAAACACTCCAAGTTTTGGACCAAACAGCGGTGCAGTTCAACTAAACGGTGGTTTAGGAACGTTAAACAACGTTTCTGTAGGCGGCCAGTTTATCAACATGCCTAACGGCTATTCTGTAAACAACATCATGGTTCCAGCTGGACTTGGTGGCGACTACAGAGGATTTTTAAACCTAGTACCTATAAGTGCTGGTTCATGGTCTGCAGGTATTACTACTGTTACATACCCAACACAAAACACTCCTCCATTTATTGTAGGTCAAATTATTACGGTTACAGGTGTAAGTCCTGCGGCTTATAACGGAAACTGGCAGGTAATTAGCTGTAGTCAAACTCAAGTTACATGGAATCAGCAAACTACTCCAGGATCTTTTACCACTCCTGGTTATATTACACAACCTTCAGGTGGTAATACACAACCTTCAATCACTGCTACAGTACCATTAAATACGCAAAGTTTAATTAATAGTTCTTTTGATACAGTACAAGCAACTGCGGTTATGAGTACTGGTGTTTATAACGTACAAACTGTTGCAAGCACTGGCGTTGTTACAGTTACAGTTCCAGCAGGTTCAACTCCTCCGTTCGTGGTTGGTCAATATGTCAACGTTGCAAACGTTACTCCAACTGCTTATAACGGACAATACCAAGTAACTGCATGTACTGTGTCTAGTACAACTGCTACAATTACAATGGGATCTAACCCAGGTACTGGTACTGTTGGTTTTACTGCTGGTGTAGGAACTATTAGCAGTGGATATGTTGTAGGAACAAACATTATCAATCCAGGAACAGGTTATAATCAGCCTCCACAAATTGGTTTCAGCGATCCTGTGCCTTCACAGTTTGTTAACTGGTTCGCTCAAATGGCTACACAAAACGCTGTTGGTGTAATCCCTCAAACTATTGCAACTTCTAGTTCAAGTGGTACTGGTCCAATTAGTACTCAAGTTACCGCATTGAACGTGTCTGCTACTGCTAACGGTGTAAACGTTACAGTAACTACTGCTTCTAACTTGTATGTTGGACAACCAGTTACAATTTCGGGTGCTACTGGATCTGGCGGATTAACAAATGGTACATGGTATATTAGCTATGCTACTGGTTCTACCATTAACTTGGCTACTAGTTTACAGAATGCGTTGTGGAATAACAGTTATACTTTTACTAGTGCATCTTTAAGTGGTGTATCATTAACTAGCCAATTACCAAGCTATGTTACTACAGGATTCTTAACTGTTGGTTATAGTGCATTAAGTGGTTCAATTAACGTTATCCCATTCTATCCTGGACAACAAATTACAATTCAAGGTACTGTAAACAACGGTACTGCTCCGAGCTCAATTAATGCAACTTGGACTGTTTGGTATGCTACAACTACTAGCGTTGTAATTAGCTCGAGTATTAATGCTAGTTTAACAACTCAAGGTGTTATTACTACATCAGGACAGCAAGTGCCTACTATGTATATCAAAGCACCTGGAACTGGCGGTGTAACTAACTATTACCAAGTAACTTATCCTGGTTATTTAAGTGCTAGTGCTCCAACTCATACTTATGGTACAGTTTTAAACGGTACAGCAGGTTTATTATATGTTGGACAAGTAGCACAGGGCTATGCAAGTTTAGGTTATAGCGGTATTATTACTCAAGGTGCTATACATCAAGTTGGTTGCGTAACTAATATTATCATCACAAACGTTGGTTCTGGATACGGTAATACTGGTAACCCATCAGTTGTGTTGAGTCGTCCAGATTTGCCAGGCGGTCGTCAAGCAATGGCAATGGCTACTGTAAACAGTAGTGGTAACATTGCTACTATAACTGTAATAGATCAAGGTTCTGGATACTTATATCCACCAACAGTAACATTTATTTCTTCACAATCAGCTGGTACAGGTGCTGCCGCAACGGCAGTTATTAGTAATCCAGGTGAGAAGCCAATTGTTTCTACATTGGTTCCAGCAGTAGTTAGCGGTACAGCCGCTAACGCATTCTATTTAGACTTTGGTTTAACTGGACATAACGTAGCATTCTTAACTACTGGTGCAAACTCAACTGTTTATTTTGACAACTTAGTTAACAGTGGCGGTACTCCTTATCTACACGGTTTCCCACAAGGACGTAGAATTATACTTTATGTAAAAGCTACAGCTGGTATCACAGTTACTTTCCCTAACTTGCAAGCCGGTAACGCTGGTACTAGTTTAAGTGGTACAGGTGGTACAATTACAGTTACATCTGGACACACTGCAAAATGTGAGTTTATTGTGTTAAGTCAAAATAATACACTTAATCAGTCTGGTAATCAACAAGCTGGCGGTACTATATACGACGTGTATGCTACATTCACACTAACCTAATAGTTAGTTATTCAAAAAAAGCAACTTCGGTTGCTTTTTTTGTGGGTGAAATTTAGAAACTATAGCCACAAAAAAAGGATCTTTCGATCCTTTTCTTGTTTTAAACGTATTTGATTACGCTTGTGCTTCTGTCCATGAAATACGACTGAAGATCGGTGCCGCACCTGATGTAGACAAGTTAGTAGCAAACACAGTAATAACGTCTGGTCCATCTGGGAACACACCGTCACCACCATATACGCTGTTACCCAAGTCTTTAACAACTGTTAAGTCTGCACTTGTTGCTGTAAAGAATGTACCACCTGATGCGTTAGCATAGAAAGCAACAACTGTATCACCACCAGTTACGATATCACTTGGGTTGTGATAGATAACTTGACTTAATGAACCTGAACCAACTGAGTTAGCTGTCCATAATGCTGGTGTAAACACTGCTGATGCACAGTTATACTTAACTGTAATCAAGAATGGTCCAGCGTTGAACACGTCCATCTGATACAAGTTAGCCTGCATACGCATGATAATATCACGTACACCAAAGTTACGAGCAAAACCGTTAGAAGCACTTGGTGACACACGTAGTGAAATCAATGGGCTTGTAGCGTTTGGCTGTACAACGGCAGCTGTCTGACGTGGTGTTGTGAATACGTATGATTTATCTGAATCATAACGTCCGTCCATGATACATGAAACACCCCAGTGTTGTACGTTTGGTGCTATCAATACTGTTGTATTGTAAGCATTTGACAATGGGTTACTTCCGTTGTTGTATGCATAGTGGGTACTTGCTGTTGGGTTACCACGGTTAACTAACTGGAATGTTGTTGATCCGCTTACTGTTGCAGGAGTATCAACATATACTGTTGTACCACTTAAACCAACGATACGAACGTTTACATAACTAAAGTTAACGTTAGCGGCAATTACCATACCAATGAACAACTGGTTCCAAATTAAGCTAGGAACGCTAGTGATAGCGTTTGAGTTTAATGTTGTTGTACCAGTAAAGCCGTTACCAGTGTTAACACTAGAAACTGCTGTTGATTCACGATAGCAACCTGTTAACAAGTTAGCACCAATAATAACTGTTGGAGCTGTTGTATAACCATAACCACCGTTAGTGATAATAACGCTTACTACGCTACCATTGACAACTACTGCACGAGCTTGAGCACCTGCACCACCGCCACCACCGATTGTTACTGGAGGAACGCTAGTATAACCAAGTCCACCGCTAGTAACAGGAATTGATGTCACTGCACCACCTGATACTAAAACAGTACCAATTGTAGCGGCACTAGTTAAACCGTTTACACCAGTTGCCCATGGAGCTGCCGTACTTTGTGCGGCATATGGATACTGAGTATTTTGAACAACAGCATCTGGATTACCGGTAACGTTTTGAGTTGCTTGTGAAGCTACGCCTGTGTAATAGAAAAGCTCACCATCAATGTTTACTTCACCATTGAATGTTTGGCCATACACTTGTGATGTACTTGGAATAAAGAAACGACTTGCGTCATAAACGCTAATAGTTCCTGAACTTGGTGTTGTACTCATTACATATCCAGTAGATGGAATGTTAGCTGTTAATGGTGTACGAGCTGGAGCGTTAACTGCTTCGAAACGACCTGGTAAGTTACCTGAACGTTGGAAAGCTAAGTATTCACGGTTACCGTGTTGTACTTTGTGTGCGTAAACGATGTCACCGTTGATTGTACGAGCACCCCAACGGATAAAGCCTGCGCCATACCAGCTATAGTCGATATAGATCATCTGGATCTTTGTGTGATCCATGTTGAATCCTGAAGGACCTGTGCCATCAAATGTATCCAAATTCCATTGGAATTGTGGAGTACGGATTTCGCGTACTTGATATTTCTTAACAGCAATATCTTCACCGAACATCTTAGTAGTACCGTATACACTAATAACTGTACTTACAGCAACTGAGTTAGCTGTTTGGTATGTTAATGTTGTTGCACCGATACTTGTAACTGGCCACATGCCGTTAGCGTTGGTGTTTGTTGCACCAGTAACGAAAATACGTGAACCAAATACTAAGTTAGTACCAGTAGTGATTGGACCACCTGTTGTACCTTGTGTAGCACTGAACGGTGTGTAAATGGTAATTACGTTAGTAGTTGTATTAATTGCAGTAACAAATGTGTTAACTGGAATATAAGTTGTACCTGTTGAAGTTACAAAACTACCAATTTGGATACCGTTTACGTTAGCCATTGTAATCTGCGTAGCACCACTTGCTGTACTACCGTTAGTTGCAATAGTAATTGCATATAATGATAAGTTAGGAGCAAATGTTAATGTAACTGCGTTACCTACTGCGTTAGTAATACCTGTGTTAAGAATAACACCGCAACCAGCCGCTGCCAAACCAGCTACAATAGTGTTACCTGGAACACCAGTACCTGTGATAGTCATACCTGGAGAAATACCGTATGTAGTACCTAAAGCAATAACGTTAGTTGTTGTTGTGTACAAGCTAGCTGTTGTATAGCCTGGAACACCACCAATTAACAATGTACTTGCAGTTGTTGTACCAGTTAACGCTTGGTTAATGTACAACTGAATTGTAATTGTACCACCTGTTAGACCAGCAACGTTAGTAAACGCTGAAACTTGTGTACCGTTAGCAACAATACCTTGAACCATTGAACCAGCAATAACGTTCATACCTGACGCTGGGCCAAAGTAGAAATAAACGTTTGTTGAACCACTGATAACAGTAGTAATACCTTGAGTTAATGGAACTGTTGTAGAACCGTCAATGTAAGTACTTGCAACGTATGTGTTAGCAGGTAAGTAACCAGCACCAGCAATAACAACTAATTGTCCTGCGTGAATACCTGTTGCGCTTGCTACAGTAATAGTTGTTGCATTTAATGCCGCACTTGAAACTGTTGTGTTAGCCGCACTTGGAATTGTACCAGTAATCTGATATGTACCAACTACACCAATACCGCCTGCACCAGCTGTACCTGTACCAGCAACTGCTGTGAAAGTAACCTGTGCTGTTGCAACGTTAACACTAGTTGTAACTGTTTGAGTTGTACCGTTACCACCAGTAATATAACTGATTGGAACACCTGCTGTACCAGAAGATAGTGCTGGACTTGCCGCACGATATGCTGGAGCAATGTGGCAAACGTTATCGTTAACTACTTGACTGATTTCGTAAACTTGTCCACGAATGATACACTTGTCGCCTGTTTGGATTTGACGTGTAAATGCTGAACCTGTTCCAATAATAACTGTTGAACCTGTACAAACGTTTACACTACCGCGCATAACAGTTGTACCGTTACGACGTACTGCATTTAAGAATGTACCATCAAATTCGTAATAGAAACCATTCATGTCATCAAACAAACCGCAACGGATACAAGCACCTTTTGCATCTGCTGTTTCAACTGTAGCAATAGCTACGCCTGGAAGCGTATCTGATGGGGTTGATCCTAGCACAACACCAAAAGTCTTACTTGTTAAAGTAACTAGTGGGCTGATTGAGAATGTGCTGTTATAAGTTGCAATACTACCTGCATCTTGAGCGGCAACGTTACGAATGTTAACATAAGCACCGTATTTTAAACCGTGATCTTGATCTGTAGTGATTGTTGCAATGTTACCAGATACTGCAATGTTAACAATGTCCATGTTCGGACGGAATGTTGCACTTGTTGAGTACTGAATACCTTTACCAGCTTGGTAACGGAAATAACGACGTGTTTGACGCAATGCTTGAGCGCCTGGAATAGCATTACCTGAGAAAATACCAATACCGCCATCAGCAGAACGTTGAATTTGATAACCTTCTGGACGAGCATAAATTACAGTGGTATTTTGTAATACTGCTGAACTTGCTTGGCTTGCCGTAATACCGTTGTACACGTTATATGTAAAGCTGTAAGGACTTGGAACTGATTGGATATAAGTTGGACCATTTGCCGCTGTTAAAATAGCGTTACCAACATAAATTGGAGCTCCTGGTACTAAGTTGTGGTTACTGTATGTTGTAACTGTAACTGTACGTCCGTCTGAACCAGTTGTCATTGAACTTACTGGAATAATAGAACCTAAACCGTAACCTGCCGCATAGTAACCACCTACAAACAATGCTGTTGAAGCTTTTTGTAATTGGTTATTACTGAATAATTGGTTAACTTTAGGGAAGTAGCTGAAAGCACCTTGTGACTGGTTGATGTAAGCTACAACGAAAGTACCATCGCAGTATGGTTCGTTTTGTGTATCTTGTGCTAGAACTGGCTGACCAGCTGTTAAGTTAACACCGCTTGATGTTAAGTTGCTAGATACTTGGAATGCCGCATAAGTTGGATTACTTACAGTACCGTTTACGTTACCAAATACAACCATCTGTGGAGTGTAAGTTGCGTTAGATAATGTTACGTTAAATGTAATTGTACTTGTAGTTGCTGAAGCAATAGCATAACGGAATGAACTGAAGTTAACAGTTGATGTGTTAGCCGCGTCAACAACATAAATGTAACTACCAATATATGGAACTGTTGGTAAGTTTAATCCGCTGATTGTACCAACGTTACCTGAAACAGTAATACTTGGGTTCAATAAGCTATAACCTGCACCACCTAGGTAAGCTGCCAATACTGAGTTGCTTGTACTTGTATATACTGAAGCATTCCAGTTTTGTGATTGGAAGAATTCCCACTTGGTTGGTTGGAATGAGTATTCAAAGTCTGTATCAATCAAGCTCTGTGGAGTTGTTGTACGTAGTTTGTTAGTTGGATCTAGAAGAGTTTCAGCAGCCTGGAAACGCTCTTCATATTCGTCAATCATGATTTGTAGTTTGTCTGACGAACTGAACGCACCTGTATTGGTGTTATAAGATAAAGTGATGGTTGTTGTACCACCAGATGATCCCCATGATGTTTGTCCAGCTGTCGCTACATAACTGGTTGCAGTTAGTGTAGGATCTGAAAAGTTAAAAAGAACTACGTTCTTTGTGACATCAGTAATCAGAATCAATCTTTCTCTAGGTATATATCGTGGAATTACGATAGTGGCAGTAGAAGGAGTGAATGTGTATGCTGTGTCAAATAGGATTTTTCTTGCCATTTGTTATTTCTCCAATTTTTGGTCTTAGGTTCCTGTTGCTATATCTAATGCGTTAAACGGATAAGTTGTGTATACTGGGTTAGTAACGTTACCTATCAATACAGTTGCATTAATAATATCTCCGTATTGCGGTGGGGATGCAAAAACAATGTTTCCGTTGGTTACTGTGTAATCTCCGTAACGTGTATATGTATTCCACACTGGTCTACTATTATTTAGCCAAGGCTGTTGGTATTGTCCGTTTTTATATATCAAAACCTGGATCGGGTAACTGATAGATACCGCATTTCCGTTGTTTGTTGGTGTGAAAACCGTAGTAGCCCCGTTAATAAAGTTGCCACTGTTGTGGCTCCAACTGTCTAACTGTGTGATGTTTGGTAAACTTGCGGCAATATTAGCCCATTGAGGAGCTGTACTTGCGCCAGTACTTTGTAAAACGTATCCTGTTGTACCTGCTGTACCGCTTGTACGCAATGCACCAGTGAAGTTAACGTCACCATTAACGTCTAAACGATAGTTTGGACTCATATTGTTAATACCAATATATCCAGATGTACCGTTAATTGTCATTTGATCAGTAGTACTTGTATTAACTACGAAACGAATTGCATTAGCTGTAAATGTACCAATTGCTAAATCAGTACTTCCACTGATTAAGAAGCTCGATCCTGCGGCATTTAATGAGCCAGAACCAAACACGCCACCGCCAGTATAACCGCTAGAGTTAATACCAACTGACATGTAGTTAGTGACTGCTGTACCGTTGTTGTTATAAGCAACAAAGTTTGCACTAGCTGTATTTCCAGAGTTAATGTTTTGGATAGAAACTTGGTTATAATTGTTAGTATTTGATACAAAACTAGCTAAAATATTAACGTCATTAAAGTTTTGAGCACCAACTGTAATAGCACCTTCGTTACTTAAACTACCAGTTCCGACGCTAACTTGTAAAGAATTTAGTGTACCAACGCTTGTTAAACTAGAACTTACTACAGTTGAATTTAATGTTGTCCCAGTTAATGTACCAGCGGCAGCGGTAATTGTATCATTGCTATCGCCTAAAACTACAGTCGTACCGTTGATTGTAATTGTACTATGGGCAAGCATAGTGTTAGTGACGCCACCAGCAGCCAATGCCGCTTGAACGTTACTAGTAGTTACATATTTGTTAGTTGAACCACCAGCAATATTGTCTGCTGTAAGAACAATAGTTCCAGTTTGGCCGTTAACGCTATTAACTGCCTGGGTGAATGTGAATACACCAGTAGCTGAGTTATAAGATAGTGCGCCGCTTGGAGTTGAATTTACACTAATACTGTTTAAAATGTTAGCACTAGTTAAAAATCCAACGTCGTTAGTGAAAGCACTAAGAACTGTAGGAGCATTGTAGCTAAAAACACCAGTTGAACTATTATAATTAATACTGCCTGTAGCACTTACACTTGAACGTGCGCGAGCTTGGGTGAAATATAAATTACTACCTTCTGTAATTGTACTGGTTGTTAGACCTGAAAGACTAACTCCAGCAACCGCAGTTTGAACGAAAGCTGTTGTGGCAAGTTGAGTGGTGTTTGTACCAGATGTTGCAGTCGGTGCAGTAGGAATTCCAGTTAATGCTGGACTTGCTAATGGAGCTTGGCCCCATCCGCCTACTGTGACACCGTCGTGTACTACTAAGGAATTGGTCGTAGTGTTTACGATTACTTCACCTACGGCTCCCGTAAAAGTACTGTTATCTGATGTAGAACCTCTACGCAGTTGAAGTGTGGTTTTTGACATTTTATTTTCCTATTAATTCTTAATCGCCAACTAAGCTGTGCATAGTGTAACGATTTTGTGGTTGGTTTGCACCTGTAGTAGTAATCTGTTGATAACGTAAATCCCAGGTTAATTGTCCTTGAACAATAGCTGTTGTAGTTAAGCCCTGTGATGTTCCATCAACTCCGCAGTATAATACTTGTCCGTCATCAGTAATAAATCCTGACAAGTCATAACATGTTGGGCCGCCTTGATAGAATAGCCCAAATCCCATAATTGCGTTAATACGAGTGTTGCTTGGTAATCTGATTGGCCAATAGTTGTATTGTCCACCTGTTTCTGGATCTTGTGTTGGATCGTTAGAACTGGTTGTAATATTCTTACCTGCATATCCTAAACTTAAACTACCGTATGCGTTGTCACCTTGGCCCCATACACGTCCGTTTTCATCTAACATCATGATAGTGAAGAAACCTGTTTGGCTAGCACCAACAAATCCTGCTTCATTATTAGTAATACTAATCACGTTGCGTGGGCCACGAATTAATGTCCAAGGACCGGTGACACCGGCAGCGGTTTGCGTATAAGCGTTTGCTTGGCTACTAATAGTATTCTTACTGTTATCGCCCATACCGTATGTTAAGCCAGTGTCTTTTTCACGGATGAAAACGTTACAGCTATATGCATCGCCTAAAATCCAGAAGTTTTCAACTTGTTTAATGTTGTAGTTTGTGGTCAAATACTTGGTAAATCTGTTTACAAAGCTACCAGCGTTGCTACCAGTAAACGTGTTTGCTGGGGCATAGAATGGTGTATTTGGTGACATACCTTGTGGGAAGTTACCTGCACCAAATAAACTACCGTCATTTGTTAAAATCATTACATAACGGTTTAATGGAGTTGTCGCGCTAGTTTCACTGTGTGCGTAAGACATCTTCTTAATACCGCCATACTTTCTAAAGTCAAATGGTACACGAGTTGGGAATAACTTCGCAGAGTTACCTGCGGCAAAACCGCCCATACCTAATTCACCTGAGTAGTCAGTTCCCCAGCCCCATAAGTCGCCATCTTCGTCTAGTGCTAGAACAGAGCCATAGTCGCCGCCGAACGCAATAAAGTCAACAATTTTCTTGTTATCAAAGTATGCGGCAGGAATACGAATTGGTGCTGGCTGGCTAGTTGTGTTACCGTTAGTTGTTGCTAATGCACTACCTAAGCCTAATTGACTTTGGCCGTTGTAACCCCATGCCCACATGCTACCATCGTTACCTAATGCAAACCAAGATGCAGTTAGTTGGGAATTTAAACCAACAGTTGTTGCATCGATTTTAATAATCTTAGTTTGGTTAAAACTACGTGGCCAAGTTTCGCCTAACCAACCAGTTGTTGCCAAGTTAGTTACACGAGTTGAGCAATTATATTGTGTTGTACCAGTATTACCTGCTACACCGTTAGCATCGTTGATACCTGAATAGTAAACTTCACCGTTGTTAAACAACCAGCAACTTGCTGAACTAGTACGTATCCATTGTACGCAACGTGGAGGAAGACCGTCCGGAGTTGGTAACCATGCATTTGGTAATGCGCCAAGTCCTAAACTAGTTGTATTATCAGTTGAACGCATCCAGTCAGTAAACGTAAATGTAGCAGGTTGCCAGCTATGTGTCCAATCTCTGACACCACGGCCTGCTGTATTATATGAAGATCCAGCCACAACATTATAGTGATAACCGGCACTGTACGGAACTCCGTCTGCCCCAATAAATTGTACTGCATTACCGTCAGCTACTACAGGGTTTGGATAATCACCATAGTTACGTGTCCAACCTAAAGGTTGATGATTTGGGAATACTACCCCGCTTAAACGACGAGTATCTCTGTTTGGATTTTGAAATACACGAACCCAGTATGTTGGATCTTCAGGCCATGTGTTACGTACTGGAGCAAAGTTAATGCTAACTGTCGGAGCTGTTTGATATCCAACGCCTGGGTTAGTAATAACTACACCAGTAACTACACCAGCTGATACTGTTGCATAACCCTGTGCGCCAAAACTGCCACGTAAACTATCAAAACCAAATGTAACTAATGGAGCTTGTGAATAACCTGAACCACCGTTTGTAATTGTTACTGAAACAATGCTACCTTGTCCGTTGATAGTTGCAGTTGCAGTTGCACCTGAACCTGGGGTACCGGTATACATATACAAGTCTCCACCGTAACGTACAACGTCACCGTATGTGTAAACTTTATGTGGGCCCCAACCGCGTTTAAATTGATTTCCGCGAACAATCAGACGCCAGTATTGTGTTTCTGCATCTGGACGCTTGTCTGCAAAGTAAATTTCTGGAGTGCCAGTAAAATAACTAGTAGTATCGATCTGTTTATCTGTGGCAATTTTCCACTCGTCTGGAATATTTTGTAAGCAGACATAAGCGGCATTGTTAAATTGAACAATATCATTCTTAAGGTACAATGTACTTGATTGCCATTGTCCTCTGTAATTAAATTTAAATTCTGAGACTGTAATTGCCATGGTGTTATCCTGTTAAAATCCTAGATTACTAAAGTAATCATCATGTTCTTTTTTAAGAGCTGTTAGTGTATCTATAGTATATTTATCGCCACTTGCTAAGTTAGTAAGTACAGTAAACAAATCCATATTCAACTTGCTCTTGATTTCTTGTGTTTCGTCTTTTATGACCCATAAATCGTTTTTAATTTTATTCAAATATTCAACATCTTCTGGGTTTTCTTTGTCATATACTTTAACTTGAAATCTTTCATCGTTATCAGCAAGGGCTACTACGCTAGGATCAAAACTATAAAACTCTTTATTGTCTGTATCTCCTAAAAATTTGTAACTAACTTTAGGAATGTATCCGTCGAGCGGTTCGTGCTCGATGAATCCTTCTAACGTTCCTTTAATATGACTTAATATTTTCATAATATTATCTTGCGTACTGAATAGCCACTGGTGTAAACACGCCATAAGCAGTACCTGACGCACCAGTCTGACCGGTAGCAACTGTACCTACGCTTGCTGTTGGGCTATAACCAATAAAGCAACCTTCAAATCCTGGGTTAACTGCGGCGCTCTTCGTTGAACCCCACGCAAATACTTGTCCAATATCTGTCATGGCAAACATACCATGTTGTACTTGTTGTGATGTTCCGCCGTAGCCGCTTGGCATTAACTGTACTGGTTTTGTACCTGGGAAAGCATAAACTACTACTGGGTTGTATGTACTGCTTTGTAATTCATCTGGTGAATTAGTTGCGTTGGTTGCAATACCAGGATTGCCAAGTTCACCAAAGTTGTTGTAGCCCTGACTAAACATTTTGCCGCTTGATGTTAACCAAGTTACAGTTCTGTTAGTACCAGTATTGCTTAAATGCATATAAACATCAACAATGTTGTACAAACCATAACTACTTCCAATTGTGTTAGAAAGCGGATTTGTTGAGGCTGTAATTAACACGCCTGCGGCAGGTTGTACACTTACTGTACCGTATCCTAATACGTTGTTTCCTGAAGTAGGTGTTGTTCCTGCACCGCAAGAGTATGTAAGACCTGTTGTTGTTCTAATAAAATTAATATAGTAAGGTGATGTATCGCCTGACCATACTAACCAGAAATTGTTAATTGTTCCTGCTGGTCCTGCTGTTGATTTTGTTAGTGTAGTTCTAGAAACTGCGGCAGTATTAGCGGCAGCACCGTAACCATCATATCCGGTTTGCCATAAGAAACCGTTACCATCTAAAATCATGAAAGAAGCGTATGCACCAACTCCAGCGGCTTGCCATTTTAAGATACCGTTGTTAGCACTTGGGCTCCATGTACTTGTACTCATCTGTACTGGACGGTAACGTGTTGTTGTATCGCCAGTGCCTAATTGACTTACGCCATTATAGCCCCATGCATACAAGTTACCTTGTGCAGTTCTTGCATAGCTACATCCGTTAGAACCAGTACCCATTGCAATAATATCTACAACACGTTCGTTGTTAAAGAAAATGCGTGGTAAACGTTGTGCTGATGGCAAGTAGTTGTTAGCAACGTTACCAACTCCTAGTTGACCTGCTGTGTTGTCACCCCATGCCCATACATAACCATATTCATCTAATGCTAAAACATGATGTCCGTCTGCAATAGGACCATATGCCGCAGAAATTTTAACAATACGTGTATCGTTTAAGCCAATTACACGCTTTGGTAATCCTGCGTTACTTGCATCGCCTGTGCCTAAATATCCGTTAGAATTAGCACCGTTACCCCATACTTCGCCGTTGTTAAACAAGTAATGAGCCCACTGATAGCCTGCTTCAATCTGAATACATTTTGGAGGCATACCGTCTGGTGTTACTAAACGTCCTGGACCACCGTTATCTCTACTGTTCCACCAATCAACGTGATTGAATGTAACTTCTTGTGGAAAAGATGATGCTACTACAGCATCTGTAAAATCAACACCGTGATTATAGTTAGAACCACAACCGTGATTATAAACACGACCTGAACGACTAATCCATTTCATTGCTTGATAGTGATTTCCGTTCCCTTGATTGCCATTCGGGTATGGCCAACCGATAGGACCTTTGTTCATCATCCAACCAACTGCATTATTTTCACTTCTACGATCTCCGCCGACTAATAACATCCACTGTGGTGCAGTTGTACCTGTTGTAGGTTCTGCTGGGAATGTACCAAAATTATCTGATAATGCTAGATATGTTGCGCCTTGATATTCCACAATGTTATTGTAATAATACTGAGTAGTCGGGCTGTATGCACCTACAAATTGATAACCTGTAGTTAGTTGATCCCAATACTGATAACCTCTCCAACCGGCACTGATTGTTAATGCAGGTTTAGGAGTTAAGGCTGCGCCGCCAAAACCAGGATCATTAGCTGAATAATAATATAAAGTTCCAACAAATCCACTAGATAATACAACATCTAAAGATCCGTCAACTCCTGGAGTACCTGCATATTGATATGTATATCCTGTACTTGCTGAACTTAATTCAGCTCCATTTAATCCATAGATACCGTCGGCAGTTATTGATAACGCAAATCTGTGACCAGTATTACTTGAATCTTTTTGGTAGAATCTGTAGTGGACGTTTGCATATAGTGTTAAGCTAGGAGTTTGACGACCATCTAAAAAGAAATAGTTAACACTATTAACTGTTGATACTGTAACGTTAACTACGTTAATTTCTGCCGCATCTATAGTTTTACCTAACACGTTTGTACGGTCACGCTTGCCTGGGCTGAATTCTGTGCTTGATCCAACACCATGTGCTTGGGTGCAAATCCATACTGCACCGTTGTTAGCTACAATATCGTTTGGTAGATAGCTGTTACTAGCACTCCATGTACCTCTCCAAAGTTGCTTAATTTTTCCTAAATCTAATGTTGACATGTTTATAATCCTTAATCAGTAATTGGAGTAGTCATTGTTTCAATGTTTGTGCCGAGGCCATCATACGCGATGTGATACTGGCCCGCTAAGTTTGCACGAACTGTACCATCACCGCCGTTACCAGCAACCATCACACGTCCGTCTTTATTCAACCACATTAACCATTGATAGTTAGCACTTGAATAACCAAATCCCATTGCGTCTGCCATGTTACCTTGCATTCCTGGAGGAGTACGTAGTGGTTGCCATACATATGAGTTAACTAATTCAATTGCGTTTGCTTCAGTTGCAAATGTTCCGTTAATTGCAGGTGCTGTAAATCCTGTTGTTTGCGCTCCAGTGTATCCTGCTGTGCCGCCTAGGCCGCCTGAGTTGCTATAACCAATACTGGCCGCGCCATAATAGTTATTACCAATACTAAAACTCATACCGTTGTCTAGCACTACTGTTGCAACACATACGTTACCGTATGCACTAAATGCTAATTGTTTTACGTTTATTAAGTTATAGATGCTTCCTGCTACGTTCATCTTACTAATAGTTACTGTACTATTGTTTGCTGTAACAGAAGTACCGCTTAGACCTAGTTGTCCATATAAATTATAACCGCTGGTCCAACAAAAACCTGTAGTTGCATCACGTTGCATTAAACTTGCATATGATCCGCCTGAACCGTATAACCACATATCTTTACAAATACTGTTACTAGCTGTACCTGGACCACCACCTACTACAGTCCAGAAAGTTAATGAAGCGGTAGTCGAACCTGCCCAATAACTAGCGTTTGAACCTGCACAATATAATTGTCCTGTACTTGTTAAAATTGCCGCACATGCGTTTGTCGATGCGCCGCCGTTATCCAATACTTGAATTTTAACAACAGATCCAACACCGCCACCGCCGAATGTTAATCCTGAACCAGCTACGTTATTAATTAGTAGTGGTTGATATTGTGTTGAAGTATTACCAGTGCCTAATTGACCTGCACCGTTAACTCCCCACGCCCATAAATTTCCATCTTGTGTAACTGCATAACTCCAGCCGTTAGTACCAGCACCACATGCCCATATACCTACAACGCTTTGTCCTGTTGGTAAACTGGCTGTTGCAAATGCTAATTTTGGAATTTGAACTGGAATGCTATAGTTGGTTGTATTGTTAGTACCGGTTATATAACCTACGCCTAACTGTCCGTTAGTGTTACTACCCCACACCCACAGCTGACCATTTTCGTCCAATGCTAATGTGTGTCCATTACTTGCACCGTATCCGCAACCGCCGCTAGTACTAATACGTTTAATACGAACGTTAAAGAACGCATGACCCGCTGTATAAATTGTACCGTTAGTATAACTTGTTCCTGTTGGAGATGTGTTATTATATATTGATGTTAATGTTCCGCCTGCACGAACTGGATATGCAACGTTAGCTGTTGCGCCATTACCATTTTCACCGTTACTTCCACCGCCCCAGCAAAATACTTCGCCTGAGTTCATAAGAACTACGTTACGGTCGTATGATTTTTCCCACTGAATAATACGTGGCATTCCGCCATCTGGAGTTGCATGAACGCCAGTTTGTCCTGTAATGCTTCCTGAACGCCAGTAATCATAAAATGGGAATGTTAAACTATTCATTGCCCATGTTGCGGTACCTGAGGTCGCTTGTCCTGCTTGTGGCAATCCAACAGATCCGTTAATGTCTGCGCCCCAACTCATTGCTTGACCGTTGGCTGCTACATATCCACCTGTTGGGCTGTCAGTTGTATTCTTTGTTGCACCGTTATAATAGTTTGGGCTATTATCAAATGCAATTCCTCTATTTGGTAATACCAATGTTGAATTATTTTGGTTACTATATACACCTAAATTATATGTACCATATAATGATTGTGGGGATAATTGAGTTCCTAATGCGCCTTTACGGTTCACTGGAGTCCAGAAACCACTATCAATAGGAGTAATTACTGTGCCGTTACCTGCATTGTTATTTGCTGTGTGTGCGGCAGTACAATAGTAGGCTTGTGTTACAGTACGACTTAAAGTATAGTTACCTGCAATTGAACTAGGTACTGATAATAAGCTAGCAGGAGTTGCATAAACTACTACGTCACCTACTGCATAAGATTGACCATTTGTCCATGTAGCATTGTTGTTAAACAATTGAGTAAATTGAGTCCAATATGCGCTTCCTGGAGTTGGAGTAGATGCCGCAACTGTTGTCCAACTAATGCTACCTGTTGAAGAGCTTACTGAGTTGCTTACTGTATATACTCCAGTACCGTTATTGTTTACACCTGCTGTAATTGTAACTGCATTAGTTACACTACTAACAGTACCAGCACTACCTGGTTGCATTGTTAATGTAGTAATATTTGCAAAGCTAACACTTGTTGAGTTACATGCAGTGACTACATATATACCGTTATATCCTAACGGAGTTACACCTTGGACAGTGATCGATGAACCAACTGCATAAGGAGCACTAGGTTGTGTTGCAAATGTTAATGTTGCGATTGCACCTGTACCAGTTGCGTTTGTAATTGTGATTGGAGAAGTTGAATTTGCAATAACTTGCCCTACTGCAATTGAACCGTATGCTACAAAACTTGTTCCTGATTGTGCGATTGTACCAGAACTTTGTGAGCCAAATGTGTTTGCAGTAAATGTAATATATGATCCTGAAATAGCGTTAGCATAACTTGTTGCTAATGTCATTGTTGTACTAGATGTTATACTACCTACAAAGTATGTTGATCCGCTAGTTAGTCCGCCACCACTGTTTCCTGAGATAACAATTTGGTTACCAGTAACTAATCCAGCTGTGCTTGATACTGTTACAGTTGTACCGGCAGCAGTTGAAACTACGTTTACGTTACCAGTAATTGGTGTTAATGCAGTTACAGTTAATTGGTTAGTAAGTTGACTACCAGTAAACTGGGCCGCTTGTGTTGGTTGAGTACATACCCATTGCTGTCCGCGATATGTAACCACATCATTAACGACGTTTGGAGTAGATGGGTTATAATCACCTCTCCAATCAAGTCTTAATTTTCCTAAATTTATTGTTTGTGACATTCTGTTATCCTAATTAGTATGTAATTTGCAAATTACCCGTTGCGTTATTTATTAATACACCAGTACCGCGGTTAACATACATGTAATCAACGTATCCCGAACCGTCTATAGAAGTGCCTGTTGAACCTACATCAGAGGTCCAAAATAAATTACCATTTGCGTCAACTGCTAAACCTTGCAGTACTTCACGACCTGATTGGTCAATATAGTCCTTGTTAGCAACTGATTGATATGCTTGAGTAGCAACTTGACTATAAGTGTAGTTGTAGTTTGCTAATGCATTTAATTGAATCTTACCAGGTGTTGCTTGAGTTTGATCCGGTAATAAGATGATATCAGATCCAGTTCCTGCAGATGTTGCAATAATGTTGCTTTGGATATAAACTTTACCTGCTGTTAACACGTTAACTTGCAAGTTGTTACTACCTGAACCTAACTGACTGCTGATATAAGATCTAATTGCTCTTTGTGTTGGAACAATGCTATCGCTGTTAGCACTTAATGTACCGTCTGTTGAGAACAAACTAACTGTTGCACCACTACTACCTAGTTGTAAACTATTCAAACCTGCTAAGTTGAATGAGCTAACATTCAATGTAGCCTGGCCTGTTGCTTGGTTAACTTTAAACAAGTCACCAACGCTGAAGTTACCGTCTTGGTCAGTACTTGTATAGAACACACGACCATTGTTTTGACTAACGTGTTGGTTAGTTGTTACATATTCACTTGTTAATACGTTAGGATACGCTGTACTAGCAAAGTTACCAGTACCGATAGCCAAGTAATCATGGCCTGTTAAACGAATCTGACTAAACTTTTGATAAACTGTAACTGTAGCGCCTTGAGTTAGCGGACTACTTGTTGGAACAGCTGAACCAAATGTAATGTTTGCCGCGCCAGTCATTGCATTAAAACTGTTTGTTGAAACTACTAAGAATGGGCTAGCTTGTCCTGTGATAAGCATAATGCTACCTGCACGTGGACTGTTAGATAAACCTAAGAAGTTTAGTGTATAACCAGTTTGTGGAATATTTGCATAACCTGTTGAGTCTGTTACACTAACGCCGTCTGTAATTGATACATATCCTGCGCCACGGTTAACATAGTTAACACTCTTAATTGCGCCTGCTGTAATAGTGCCTGCAAAAGTAGCTGTACCACTTCCAACTGGATCTACTACTGTAAATGTTGGAGTTCCTGTGTAGCCTTCACCACCGCTGATAATGTAAACACCGTTGAAAACAAATGTAGCTGGATCAATGTTAGCACGTAGAACAGCTTGAGTAGAATATCCACCACCAACTGCTACAATTTCTGGAAGAATTGTATACTGACTGCTTGAATCTAATGCTGTAACAATACTTGCTCCAGTTAATGATTCCCAACCTTGTGATCCGCCTGTTGTTTGAACATATACAACTTTAGTATATCCGCTTGGGCTATCAATCAAGTAACTGTTTGTAATAACACCAGTTTGTCCTGCGCCAGTACCGTTGATGATTGTAAGACGCATTCCTTGATATTGGTTGTTAATTGATGCCTTGTCTGTTGCGGCCAATGCAAACCATGTTCCGCTACCACTCACACCACCTGCACGTCCTGTACCAGTTACAAACTGATATCCTGAACCTGCATTAGTTACTGCAACGTGACTTAATGAACTTGTTCCAATGTTAGCAGTAATGCTTGCATTGGTGCCAAGTGTTGGCGCATTGTCTAATGTTAATGTTGGAGCTGTATAGTTTTGACCTAAGTAGTTCCAATAAATTGCTAGTACTTGTCCGTTACCAACTACTACTGAACCAGCAGTTGCTTGGTTAGCTAAGTTGTTTACAGTTCCTGAGTATCCTGTATCTGTTGGATCAGTATCAACTGCTACGTCACCAAATGTACCGTAGCTGTTATTACAGTTAGCGGCACGTAACACACCACCTGTTTGTGCTAAGAAGCCAATGTAACTATAGTATGTGAATACTGAAATCAATTCAGCACGTCCACCGTTTTGTGCCATTACACCGATACCGTTATCAATAACTTGTGTAAAGTCATTTGCAACAATTGAGCAATAACCTGTTCGTCCTTGATCAGCACCGTTGATGTATAAACCTACAGCGTGGTCGCCGAATGTTGAACAGTTTTGAATATATGGACTCTTACTTGTAATGCTACCTGCTGGATCAAGGGCAACGTATGCTCCTGATGCAGTAGTACTTGGCCATGTGCCTGTTGTCAAACGATAGATACCTGTTCCAGCAGTTGTATCACCGCTGATATATGTACTAGCTGAAAATTGTCCTGTCAATCCGCCCATTGTAATATTACGAATTACGCTTGCATTGTTTACTAAGAACATGCGTGAACGATTGTTTGGAGTAATACTATCATTGCTTGTACCTGTAGCAGGCATAACAATAACTGTACGTAATTCATCACCAACAATACTTACGTTTGCTGGTACATGAATTGGTAATTGTTCGTAATATGTACCTGTCTTAACAAAAATTGTTGCAGGACCTGTTGCGTTTGCACATGCATAGGCAATTGAGGCAAACGGTTTGTCAATAGTACGTCCGTAGCCTGTTGATAAACTATCAACACCGGCTGTGTTAGACACATACCAAACGTTGGTAATATAACCATATTCGCCCCAACGTGGTTGTAAACTTCCATCAATTTGTGTGCGAGATTTTAATACGTAACCATCTAATGCAGGACTACCTGATTGTGTACCAGATGCCATATGCAATCCAGTAACAGTACCATCGCTATAACGATATGCCAAGTCGCCTACTTCAGTTAAACTTGCGCCAACGCCGCCTTGACCAATAATTTGCCAGTAAACTGCGTTTGGAGGATAAACGTTACTACTTACTGCAACAGCAACGTATGTTGAACTTGTGTTAAGAACAACGTCACCTGGATAGTAAACACCTGCTACTGTACCTGTACTGCTAACATAGCTTGCAGTTGTAGAACTTGCAAATGTCACCGTAGTCGATGTGCTACCAGTTACAACATAAACACCATTGTAGCCAGCTGGATTAACTCCAGTTACTACAATATTTGAACCTGTATAGAACGGAGCACTTGATTGATTTGCAAATGTTAATGTTACTACGCTACCTGTACCGCTTGCGCCAGTCACAGTTAATGCTGGAGCAAACGCTCCGCGATGTGTAAAACCACTAACCAATAATGTCCAATATGCTGTGTTAACACCAGTAGTTCCAACAAACGGTTGTTGAGCTGAGCTATCTGCTGCCGCTACATAAGTGTTACCACCAAACTGTACAACATCACCTACTTGATATGCTGTAGATTGTTTCCATACACCACTGTTTGTATAGCCAGTTGTTACAACTGACCAGTAGCCTGGACTTGTGCTAGGTGTTTGTCCTACGTTAATACTAGTTGCACTATAAACATAACCACCGTAAGTTACAGTATCGCCAATTGCGTAAGTTGTACTGTTGGTCCATGTGTTTTCAAATTCTAAACCTTGAACAAATAATGACCAGTGAGCAGGAGTAAATGTAGAATCGGTATTGGCAGTAGTACAGATATAAATATCTGCACCAAATTTTACCAAGTCATTGATCAAATATTGTGTACTAGAAATCCATGTGTTACGATATTTTACGCCTGAAATGAACAATGTCCAATTAGCAATATCTGTAATCCATGTACTAGCACTAGTGTGAGGAGTTGAACAGTAATAAACGTTTCCGTTAACTGTAACTAAATCTCCAAGATTAAATGCTGTACTTGCGGTCCAACCTGTTGATACAAAGTTAGTACCGCCGGCCATTTGTTGCCAGTTTCCGATATCGTTTGCAAATATTGAGCTTGAAGTGTAAGCATTTACACACATGTAACTGATACCACCCGCTAATACTACATCGTCTTTGTAGTAAGGAGTGTTAGCTTGCCATGAGCCTTTCCATACGAATTTGATTCTACCTAGTTTAAATTCTGCCATTTTTTATTCCTCGATGTCTTATTTATTCATACAAGATGAACTAAATTAACTACCTGTTATGGTTCCCATGTTAATTGAGTATAGTGTACCTTCTGAGTCAGTGATGAAGCTTAGATTTGTACTTGTAATGTTTTCTGTAGGATTACCAGTGCTTTTGATAGTTCCTAAATTGTAACCGCCAGCGATCACGTGTGCTCCTGTGTTAGCCGGTGCTGTACTGTTCGTTAACAATGTTTCAGGATTTACAAAAGTATTAACGCCAAAAGCATAGTTATATGGAACGTCAACACGTACACACAATACACCGTTGTTGTCTATGTAATAATACAAGTCATCCGGTGACCATTTGTACTGTTCATAGTTTAAACCAACGTAATTTGGCATGCGTGTAGTACCATCTACACCTTCAAAAAAGTCTACACCTTCTTCAAATTGGTCAAATATTTCTGCTTCTACTTGATTTTCTGTCATTGTTCCTAGACTGAATGTAGTAGAATTTTGTAAAGAAACTGGATCTGGATCCGAGTCTAGATTAATTTTTTCGATCTTTAAGAATCCATCAGTAGAACGTGCCATACCGTAGAAATATCTAGCGGTTTGATTTTGAAATTCTGCTGGAGTCTGACCTAAATAAAAGTTATTTGACATTTTTCTATCCTTACACTATGCTAACATAGCTTACAATAGCATCAACGCTATTATTATTGTTTGCTGTAACTACCACTGCTTGGTTTGCACTTAAAATTAACTTTTCACTGTTTGTTATAAGTTTTAAACTACTTTGTGGAGCCATCATAATATTTTTTGCGATATATGCTTGACTAGTAACACTACTAGTATTATTTGTACCGTCTCCGTTTGCTGTGTATGTAAACAATTGAACACTAACTTGGATCATTGTATTTGTTGTATTTGCTAAATTTAACCCAATAACTGTGTAGACGCCTGAAGTAGTTGTTGATAAAACTGCTGTAGGAGTTACACCTATATTCTGAGTTGAGGTATTTAAAAATGTCGTTGTCATGTTTTACCCAAATATTAGTGCGGCTTCAATTGCAGAGCTTTGAGCTGAACTATAAGTAATTCCGCTACCTGAAGTTACACCTGCATTTTGCCAAGATTGTGTTGTGCCGTTGTAAGTTTCTACATACATTGTATCTGTGTTGAAACGAATCATACCGACGACTGGTGTTGGGCGTTGCGCTGTATTTCCAACTGGGATAATAATGCCGCCAGTGCCTTGGAAACTTACATATCCAGTGCCGCTTTCGGCAAATATTGTGTTACTATTAGCTACTGTATTGGTAATAGTATTATTGTAAATTCTAAAGTTTCCTAGTGTTATGCCGCCCGAGCCACTAGTTGTTAAATTAATGTCTGTATTGGCAGTAGTAGGAGTGATAGTGTTTCCACTAAGAGATAATGAACCTGCTAAAATTCCAGAAGTAGCATTTAAAGTAGGAACTGTTAACGATCCGCTAACATTTAAATTGTTAGTATAAACATTATTCCATTCTAAACTACCGCTACCTAAGTTGTATGTGTTAGTAGCACTTGGTATAATATCGCTGTCAACTTCACCGTTAAAAGCAATAGTGTCTCCTACACCAACATCACCTAATTGAATGTTTCCGTCAGCAGTAATTGTACCAGTAGCGTGTAAATTTCCGTTAATCAGCATGTTGCTGTTAACTGTTACGCTACCAGTTCCGCTTGGAGTGATGTTGATATTGCCAGTACTTTGAATAGTACTTCCAGATATGACAAACTGTCCAACGTCAATAGTACCTTGATATACTACACCGTTGCTTCCACTTGGAAGAATATTAATTGTACTGTTAGTACTCGAGATTGTATTACCAGTAAGCGTAAAACTAGCTAATGTAGCTGTTGTGTTTACTTGTAAATTTGTAGTTCTTGTAGTTCCAACTACTTGTAGGTCATTGGAGGGCGTAGTTGTATTAATGCCAACGCGGCTGTTTACAACATCTAAGTAAAGTAAGTTCGTCTCAAAGGCTAAGTTAACCCCATTGCGAAGGAGGTTGTCCTTTAAGAGCGGACCCGAAATTCGACCAACAGCCATTTACGCTCCTCTTGACCCCGTGTTTCACGGTTAACCACTTTTTCAGCTGAACGCTCTTAGCGGGTTTACCACTGTTTAATATCGCAAAAACCTGGTCAGCTTTTGCAGTAATAGTATTTAGCTGTTTCGAGTTTTTAGCCTAATATGAGGCTCCAAATCGTGTTGAGATCGTTGACTTGTTGGGCAGTGGCTGTGTTGTAATCCAGCCCTGAAATGTCCTGCCAAACACTTCCATTGTATATTTCTGTGTACCCTAATGATATATTCCAACGTGTTTGTCCTGTTACAGGACTTGCTGGGTAATTACTAGTTGTACCTGATGGTACTTGTACTGCTCCAGTACCTGCAAATTGTGTTACACCAGATCCAGTATTGGCAATAATCAATGGATCGTTGCTTGGATTCTCAATTTGCAAGAGATTTGTGTTTTCTAACGTAAAGATTACAGCACCGTTTTCAATAGTCAAATATGATAGACTAGATGCTGTGTTGTTAATTTGATTGCCTGTAAATAATGAAATTCCATTAAACTTTACAGTGCCTGAACCGGTTGGTGTTAATGCCAGGTCATTATTACTGTCACTAATAGTAGTTCCAGTAATTGAAATATTACCAGCATTTACTATAGGAATAACAGAAGATGATATGTTAGTAGCAACAAGTGTGCTAGAAACAGACGCAGAATTTACATTTAAATTTAACCATTTTAAACTATTGCTACCTAAATTATATGTATTTGTAGCACTAGGTATAATGTTACTATCAACTTCTGCGGCAATAAAAATTCTGTCTGAACTGCTGTCGCCAAGTACAATACTACCATCAAAAGTGATGTTTCCAGTAGCGTGGACTGTGCCATTTACTAGAGTATTGCTGTTGATTTGTGTAATTCCGTTTGATACACCTTGCTGAGTTACTGAGACGTTTGCAAGATAAAACATTCCTCGATCATTTCTAAATGCAAACTGTAATACATCTGAACCTGTACCCATAAGATTAACTGTATAGGTTGAATAAGTCCAAGATGCACTTGCCGGAGTAGAATATGACATAGTTGGGCCAGTGCCCGTCACCGGAGTTATGTTAGTTACTTTGACTCCATTCCAATATATTGCAAAATCAACTTCTCCCGGAACAGCGGTTAATGATGCATTTTCTAAAGTAATAATCTTTGAATTTTCTGTAGTAATAACATTAACACCGTCATCTGTAGTTAGATAGGTATCTATCACATTTGCCAGTGTAAATGTGATTGTTTGCGTTTGCCCTTGGGTAGTAGTTAGTGTTTGACTTAGATTAGATGTTTGAATATATGAAGTCAATACAATCGCATTATCGTTTGCATCGTATGTGCTAAACGAATAACTCGATAGTGCGGGCCCTGTAAGAGTCCATCCGGTTAATCCTGAAGTAAAAGACCCGTTGGCTACTTTATTTGCAGATGCATACGGATTCAAATACAGTACTGTATTAGGAGATACTGTTAAAGTATTTGTACCAAAACTTAAAAGAGAAGTATTTAAACTTCCTGTAATTGAAATAGTAGGATTACTTGTCTGGTTAGGACTGATTACTATTGGCTGATTTAAATAGTTTACAATTTGATTGGTAGTAATATCAAAACTATTATCAATCAAAGTTTCTGTATCTACGATAAGATTATCTGTTACAGTATTTGAGTTTATATCTAAAGTTCGAACAGGAGTGCTGTTGTTAAAACCAACAAACCCTCCGTTGACACTAAGGTAAACTAGCTGAGTTTCAAAGGCAAGATCATTACCGTTACGTAAGAGGTTATCTGATAGTAACGGGCCGCTTATTCTACCAAATTCGCGTCCTGGTTGATATGCCATTGTATTTTCCGGTTATTGATCAAAGCCGTTTAAGACTGTGACCACTTTGCCATATGGCACTGGTGTACTAAATTGAATATAATATCCGCCAGACGAAACTGTATTAGTTGCTTCTGTTAAAGTTAAACTAGAATTAGTTGCTATTACAGCATTTGTAACTTTATTAAGGGTAAGACTAGTTAAAACATCAGTAACTGAATCCAATGTATAACTAAGAACTGTTGTGTTAGCTTGAATACCAGTACCAGTTACAGTTGCTCCGACTAAGTTAACAGTTGGATAGATTGCTGTCTTTGCTGTAATGTTTCCAGCAAACGTCATTGTTGTTGTAAAAGTGCTTGCATAGCTAACAGATGCGTTAGTGCAGGCTGTTACAGTAAAGTTTCCATTATATCCAGAAGGAGTAAACCCAGTAACTACGATAGTTGAACCCACAGCAAATGGTGGAGCATTCTGTGTAGAGAAGGTTAATGTTACGGTTGAGCCGTTACCACTTGCGCCTGTAGCAGTCAAACTAGAATTTAAATATAATACATTAGAATTAGAAGCTAATGCTGTACTAGTTGTAATTGTATAAGTTTCTGACGAGAACGTTGGATTTTGTACAACTACATAATTAATACTGTTTAATTGTAAAACGTTTTCAACAACAACTAATAAATTTTGACCGCCCCATGTAGTTCCGCTAGCCACTACTGAAGGAGGTGCCGGACTTAATGGTCCAAATATTGTATTCAAACCATCACCTGCGCCGAGATTTTGTTGAACAATTCCAGTTGATTCTTTGAAACGTAGACTACGCCATACGCTTCCTTGATAAATTTCTACTTCACCGCTACCATCAATGTTAGTATTATAACGCATCATTCCGTTGACCGGATTAATTGGACGTTGGGCTGTAGTACCGCTAGGTAACACAACACTACCGCTATTAACAGGTGCCAA
>Ga0214170_1000119_pt1 | contig 33528 bp, 36 predicted proteins | sample TroBogEpilimnion_2_FD_153008 | JGI IMG/M metagenome (GOLD analysis project Ga0214170, IMG submission 153008) | Freshwater microbial communities from Trout Bog Lake, WI - 27JUN2007 epilimnion | ecosystem: Environmental > Aquatic > Freshwater > Lake > Epilimnion/Euphotic zone | place: Trout Bog... | reverse complement strand
AATAAGAAAGGTAAGCGTCCAGCAACGGAGCGCTCGCGCGGAGTTCACTTTGTGGGCTCATGGGCTTAAGCCTAACTTCACTTTTCTCTGACCGATCTCAGGGCGCTCGCGCCGCCCCCGTGGCTTTAGACTTTAGCCATGATCGATACAGATGCAGTTCCACAGGTTCGCCGTGTAGTTACCGCTATCCCAGGACCGAAGTCAGCCGAAGTGTTGAAGCGTCGCACCGAAGCAACTTCCGGAGGACTAGGAATGGCGCTACCGGTTATCGTGGAGAAAGCGCATGACGCAATCCTGCTTGATATCGACGGCAACCAAATTATTGATCTCGGATCAGGAATCGGCGTGACCAACGTCGGCAACAGCGCTCCGCGCGTTGTTGACCGAGTCATTAAGCAAGTACAGCAATTTACTCACACCAACTTCACCACCGCGCCATACGAGAATTACATTGAAGTCTGTGAGTGGTTAAACAAGAACACCCCAGGAACTTTTGCAAAGAAGTCAATGCTCGCCAACTCTGGTGCAGAAGCGGTTGAGAATGCAATCAAGATTGCTCGCCATTTCACCAAACGTCAGGCAATCGTTGTATTCGAGCACGCGTATCACGGCCGTACTAATTTGACGATGGCGCTGACCGCAAAGAACATGCCTTACAAAGAAGGCTTCGGTCCATTCGCAAATGAGATTTATCGCATGCCGATGCCATATTCATATCGTTATGAGGGAAATCTCGCGAAGATCACCGAAGAATCCCTCGAGCATGTAATTCACAAAATTGAGAAGGAAATCGGCGCGAAGAACCTTGCTGCAATCTTGATCGAGCCAATTCAAGGCGAGGGTGGATTCATCGTTCCGCCGGCAGGATTCTTGCCAGGACTCCAGAAGTTTGCGAACGAGAACAAGGTTTTGTTTATTGCGGACGAGGTTCAATCAGGATTCGCTCGCACCGGAGACCTTTTCGCGTGCAACCATGAAGGCGTAGTTCCAGATATCGTCATTACGGCAAAGGGAATTGGCGGCGGATTGCCACTGGCAGCGGTCACCGGTCGTGCCGATGTTATGGACTCCAGCCACGTAGGCGGCCTCGGCGGCACATACGGCGGAAACCCACTCGCGTGCGCTGCTGCACTTGGCGTCTTTGAAACGATCGAAGAAGAGAAGTTGGTTGAGCGTGCGCGCATGCTCGGTGGAATCCTCTCGACACGTTTGACCGAGATGAAGAATAAGTATTCGGTTATCGGGGAAGTCCGAGGTCGCGGCGCGATGCAAGCGATTGAGCTTGTAAAGCCAGGCTCCAAGGAGCCGAACCCTGAGGCGATGGCGAAAGTCATTAAGCATTGCCAACAAAATGGTGTGCTCATTCTGACCGCTGGTACATACGCCAACGTCATTCGGTTCTTGCCACCATTGGTTATCACCGAAGCGCTGTTGAACGACGCACTCGATGTACTCGATGCCGGCTTTGCAGCCCTCTAATTCCACCGAGTCGCTAATTCCACCGAGTCGCTAATTCCACCGAGTCGCTAATTCCACGAAGAATGTCTAACTCCGTACCCAACAAGCGGGTCGATGTTTATCTCAAGAAGGAAGCTCGCTGGCCAGACGAGCTCGAGTTCCTACGCGAGATCGCGCTTTCGACCGGATTAACCGAGGACCTCAAATGGGGTCAACCGTGCTACACATTGGATAACCGAAACATCTTCCTGCTGCATGGCTTTAAAGAATATTTTGCGGTCTTATTCATGAAGGGCGCTGTCATGAAAGACCCCAAGAAGCTGCTGATTCAACAGACCGAGAATGTGCAAGCAGGCCGTCAGATGCGCTTCTCCTCGCTGAAAGAAGCCACCAAGGCGAAGGCGACGATTAAGGCCTATATGAAAGAGGCGATCGCGGTTGAGGAATCCGGCGTACAGGTGCCGGTCAAAAAGGCGACCGATTACACAATTCCAGCGGAAGTGGTCGCTGGGCTTAAAAAGGTTCCAGGGCTGACCGTTGCATTTAAGAAATTAACTCCGGGTCGCCAACGCGCGTACTGCCTGCATTTCATGGGCACGAAAGTCGAAGCGACTCGGATGTCACGCATCCAGAAAGCGGCTCCGAAAATTTTGGCTGGCAAAGGGTTGAATGACTGACTCAGTTCGGGTGGACGAATTAACTCCTGAAGATTGGGAGCGGTTTCGTTTAATTCGACTGAGATCGTTGAAGGCGAATCCCGAGGCTTTCGGTGGCAAGTTCGACGTCGAATCAGATTTGCCCGAGCAACATTGGCGCTCAGAGCTTGTTAAGTCGGATGGGCTTATTGCTTCGATCAATGGTCATGACGTGGCAATGATGTATGTCGAAATCTTGAAGGGTGATCACGGCGCGACATGCTGGATCGGTGGATGTTGGAGTGACCCCGACTACCGCGGTCGAGGCGCCTTTCGAGCACTCTTTGAGTATCTCGATAGTCGCGCTGGAGAGAAAGATTGGTCACGACAGGGGCTCGGAGTGTGGGCGGATAACGAGCTCGCGATTGCGGCTTACAAAAAACTTGGATTTGAATTCGCGGGCGAAAAAATGCCTAGTGAAAGCCAGCCGGGTCGGTTCTACACCCACATGGTTCGAGACACACCCAAATCTTAAATTGCGTCACACATGGTGATGCTTTGCGGTCTCCTGCGAGCAATTCGCAAGTGTTCATCTGCCTGTAATCCGTATAACACCATCTCGGGAATACAAGGCGAAGCATCTGTGTTAGAGTAGTTGAAAATTCAACTAAATCGAAGGAGCATTAAATGTCTTCACTTCTCGTTATTGAAGTTAGCCCTGGCGGAGAGCACTCTGTCTCACGCGGCATCACCTCTGAGTTCGTTTCGGCCTGGAGCGCTAAGAACGCCGGCGGCAAGGTCATCACTCGTGACTTGGCGACCAATCCAGTCCCACACCTCGATGGTGAGGCTATCTTTGCTGGGTACACCCCGGAAGATTCACGCTCTGAGGCAATGGTTGCAAAGCACGCATTCCGCAATGAATTGATCAAGGAAATTACCGGCGTCGATCACATCGTGATTTCGACACCAATGTGGAACTGGTCCGTCCCTTCAGTTCTCAAGGCCTACATCGATCAAATCATCATTCCTGGTGTTCTTGATGGTTCTGGCGCAGCTGGACTTACCGGCAAGAAAGTAACCATCGTTGTAGCACAAGGCGGTTCATATGCCGAAGGCGCCCCGCGTCATGGTTGGGATTACGAAACCGGTTATCTCAAGCTTGTCGCCAACGCATTGGGTGCAACAGATGTAGAACTCATTTTGGCCGAGCTGACTTTGGCTGGCGTTGTTCCAGGCATGGAATCACTCATCGGCAAGAAGGAAGAGTCGATTGCTGCAGCAAAGGCGCAAGCAAAGGTTCGCGCTTCTGCTTAATTAACCGCGTTTATAGAAAAGGCCTCGCATCATGCGGGGCCTTTTTTGTTACTCTCGCGGCATGAATCTCTTACAGGCGCTTCGACCACATAGAACCGTTCCGCACACATCGTGGACGGCGAAGTCGCGATGGTCGCTCACGCCGATGCGAGTCTTCATTCTCTGGTTTGGCCTCAGCGTCTTTGGATTAGGCGACTCGCTCATTATTCAATCGACTCTAGGCAACGCGCCGTGGTCCGTACTGGGACAAGGAATTCATTTCCACTCTCCGCTATCGCTTGGCTGGGCCACGTTTGTAATCAGCATCGTGGTGCTGCTCGGATGGATTCCGCTTAAGCAGATTCCGGGCTTTGGAACGCTCTCGAACATCGTGATCATCGCCTTCATGATCCAGATGGGCACCGACATTTTTCCGATGGAACACCACAACTATTGGATTCGATACGCATATGTATTCGGCGGAATTGCCATGGTTGGACTCGGTTCCGCTCTCTACATTACGTGTGGGCTTGGACCTGGACCACGCGATGGCTTAATGACCGGAATTCATCGAGTAACCGGCGTGCGAGTTGGTCGAGTTCGACTCGGAATTGAAGTGGTGGCACTAATTATTGGCTGGTCGCTTGGCGGCCGCGTCGGAATCGGAACGTTGTGTTTCGCGCTCTTCATCGGCAACTCGGTTGCCATTTGGTTGAGCGTCGTTGGTCATATCGACCAGGCGATTCACCCCAAAAACCCAAAAGGCTAAACCGCCGAACAATCGACGATTTAGCCTTCTCTTCGAAAGGTATGCGCGAGTTAAGCCGCTACCTGGAATTCGCGTTGTGCGGTTTGTGATTCAGCAACAGCAGAAGCGCTATCTAATGAGTAATCCTTGTAGCCAATTGCGTCGCAGCACTTGTAGTCCAGATCCTCTGCATGAGTGTCAGCTCCGACGGAGAATCCGACCGCCGCAAGTGTGGCGACGATGGCGAGTGGGAATACGATCAATAGTGCGGTCATTTTGTCTCCTCATTTCTCTCGCCGACTCGGTGTCTGCGAATAGCTGAATATTGGAGCTAGAAGCTGAAGGAAAACTTGGATGGCATTGAGCCAAAGCGGGGAGTTTTCTGAGTGTTGGCTGAACCGAACGGGGCCAGTCACACATGTGCCGATAGGAGCGCAGCTAGGATTTCACGATGAGCGCTGACGAATTACGCATAGATCCCCAAACATCGATTCTGCTTTTAATGGATTTCCAAAACGGAATCCTGGCTAACTATCCCGATGCGGCGCCAGGACTGATCGCGCGTGGTCAGGAGTTGTTGGCTTGGGCGCGTGGCGCGGGAGTGAATGTGGGCTTTGTGCGGGTGGCCTTTGAAGACTCCGATTACGAAGCCGTTCCTTCGACCAACAAAATGTTTAGTGCGTTGGCTTCCGCTCGCCGATTCCCAGCCGCGGATTCGAGCAGTCAGATAACGGATCAATTGGCTCCGTTGCCGGGCGAGCATATCTTTCGCAAAGTGCGCGTCGGGGCGATGTCGAGCACCGATATGGATCAAACCCTAAAAGCTAAGGGCATCACGACCTTGGTTATGGGCGGCATCGCGACTGGTGGCGTTGTAATTTCAACGGTCCGCGACGCTGCCGACAAGGACTACCGAATGATTGTTATCAAGGATGCATGCCACGATGCCGATCCAGATATTCACACCGTGCTGACCGAGAAATTAATTCCACGCCAAGCGAGTGTTGCGACCGCATCAGAATTTTTGGCTGCCCAAGCGTAAATACGTGAAAACTCCACAGACGTTTTCTTCGCTCCGACATCGCAATTTTCGACTCTACTTTTTTACGCAATTAGTTTCGAATTCGGGTAACTGGCTCACCAACGTTGCATTGACCTTATTCGTACTAAAGGTTGTTGGTACGGGTGTTTCCGTTGGAGTTCTGGTGGCCTGTCAGTACGGGCCGATTCTGCTTCTGACCGCCTGGGGTGGCGCCATCTCGGATCGAGTGGATAAACGGAAAGCTTTGCTACTCACTCAGTCGCTAGAGATGCTCCAATCATGCGCTCTCGCGGTGTTGGCCTTTTCTCATAACCCGTCGGTCCGTCTAATTTATGTGATCGCGTTGACGGGTGGTGTTTTGCTCGCATTCGATAATCCGCTCCGACGGTCATTTGTTTCCGAGATGGTTGGCCCGAACGAGTTATCAAACGCCGTTGTTATGTACAGCACCATCGTGAATTTCTCCCGAATCGTGGGACCGTTAATCGCGGGTCTTTTGGTAAGCACAGTCGGGTTCGGTTGGTGCTTTACCGTGGACGCGATTTCATACGCCACGGTCATCAGCGGATTGCTGCTCATGCGCAGGTCAGAGCTTTTCTTGAATGAGCGGAAGGGCTCAAAAAAGGGCGCGATTCGCGAGGCAATTCGATACATCGCCCGCAACCGCGCGATGCAAGCCAGCTTTGGAATGTTGGCACTTATCGGGATTTTCTCCTACAACTTCACGGTCACCTTCCCGCTTTTTACGCGAGATTCATTGCATCGATCCACCCACGTTTTTACCGCGATTTTTTCGGTTTACGGGGTCGGCTCGCTGATCAGCGCATTACTTGTCGCGAAGCGGTCATTAGTAAGGATGCAGCACATAATTATGGGCGCGGCCGGATTGGGCGCCTCATTGATTTTTCTTTCACTCTCGCCAACTCTTCCGGTGGCTCTTATTGCTGCGCTTGCGGTTGGAATGACGTCGATTATTTTTACGACGTCGACTACGACGTATCTACAAGTTAACACCGACCCCGAGATTCGAGGCCGCGTGCTCTCGTTGCAGATGGTGATGACAGTGGGCACCGTTCCGTTCGGGGGACCACTGATGGGTTGGGTCGCCGATCACCATGGTGGCCGCGCGCCGCTTTTTATTGGCGGGGCAGCCGCCGTGATGGCGGCGCTCATCGGACGCGTATTCGCCTAATCCTGTAGCGTCTGGGCATGAGTTCTTCACGCGGAATTGCGATAGTTACCGGAGCCAGCAGCGGAATTGGCGCGGCTACCGCGCTCGCCTTGGCCAAAGAAGGTTTTCAGGTCATCGGAGCTGCTCGTCGTGTGGACCGACTCAAGGAATTGCAAGCGAAGAATCCAGCCATTGATATCCGCGAACTGGACATCACGGATCAGGCGAGCGTCGACGCCCTTGCGACTTCACTGAAGGGCAAGCCAGTTGAATTGCTCGTTAATAATGCTGGCGGCGCTTTTGATGCCGATTCTGTTTTGGATTCTGACCCAAATATCTGGCGCCACACATACGAAGTAAATGTCATCGGCACCATTCGAATGGTGAAGGCAATCGCTCCAATTCTGCTTGCGAACGGCGGGGGACAGATTATTGTCCTTGCCTCAACCGCTGGATATTCCGCGTATGAAAATGGCGGCAGCTACGTAGCGGCGAAGCACGCAGAGCGCACAATTGTTCAGACCTTGCGACTGGAATTAAGCGGTCAACCGATTCGAATCTCTGAAGTATCACCAGGAATAGTCAAGACTGAAGAGTTTGCGAAGGTGCGCTTTGGCGGCGATATGGCGAGGGCTGCGAAGGTGTACGAAGGCATCGCCGAGCCGCTGGTCGCTGAAGATATTGCTGAAGCGATTCGTTGGGTCGCAACCCAACCTCGGCACGTGAATATTGATTCGATGGTCGTGCGCCCGATAGCGCAGGCGGCAAACCACAAGGTCCACCGCCAGCTCTAGTTTTAAATGTGGTAAATAAATTCCACGGTTTTAGCGGCGATATCTTCGGTCACAACTCGATTGGCCGCGACTCGACATCCATCGCCGATGGTTACGTTGCCTAACACCTTTGCGCCAGCGCCGATAATGACGCCGTTTCCAATCGTTGGGTGGCGCTTACCCTTGGCGTATCCGCGAGATCCCAGCGTGACGGAGTGATAGAGCATCACGTCGTCGCCGATGATTGCGGTCTCGCCAATGACGACGCCCATGCCGTGGTCGATGAAGAATCTCCGACCAATCTGGGCGCCAGGATGAATCTCGATGCCGGTTACGCGCCGCGTTTTGTTGGAGACAATGCGCGCGGCAAGTTTGAACCCCGAATTCCAGAGCGCATGCGCATAGCGATGTCGCCACACGGCGTGCACTCCGGGGTAGGTCAAGGCCACCTCGAGCTTGTTTCGCGCGGCAGGATCACGAAGGAGGGCGGTGTTTAAATCCTCGTTGATCCGGCGGAATACGTTGAACATGGCGATCAATTAATCCATCAAGTCTTGGTAGAGCACGGTGGATAGGTAACGCTCGCCAAATGAAGGAATGATGACCACGACAATCTTGTCTTTGAATTCTGGACGTTGAGCGACTTGAGCAGCAGCCCACAAAGCCGCGCCTGAAGAAATTCCAGCGAGGATTCCCTCTTCTTTTCCGGCGCGACGCGCGAAGGCGATGGACTCGTCGTTCGGTGCATCAAAGACTTCGTCATAAATCTTTGTATCCAAGATGTCTGGAACGAAGTTTGGCCCGATGCCCTGAAGTGGGTGGCCGCTTGGAGTTCCGCCGTTAAGGATTGGCGAAGCTGCAGGTTCCACCGCGAAGACTTTGATGCTTGGATTTTTTTCCTTAAGTGCTTGTCCGGTGCCGGTGATTGTGCCGCCGGTTCCAATTCCAGCAACAAGTGCCGCAACCTTTCCATCGGTGTCGCGCCAGATCTCTTCTGCGGTTGTCTTGCGGTGAATAGCTGGGTTGGCTGGGTTGCCGAATTGACGAACAAGTACCGAGCCAGGTTCCTTGCCGAGTTCTTCCGCCTTGGCGACCGCGCCACGCATTCCTTCTGCGGCAGGAGTGAGAACGAGTTCAGCGCCGAATGCACGAAGTAATGCGCGTCGTTCTTTCGACATGGAATCGGGCATCGTCAAAATAACTTTGTAGCCGCGCGCCGCGCCAACCATGGCGAGGGCGATGCCGGTGTTGCCCGATGTTGCTTCGATGATTGTTCCGCCCGGCTTTAATTCGCCTGATGCCTCTGCGGCATCCACCATCGCAATACCAATGCGATCCTTGACGGTGCTGGTGGGGTTATAGAACTCGAGCTTTGCATACACATGCGCGCCGCCTGGTGTGATGCGGTTAAGACGCACGAGTGGGGTGTTGCCGACTACTTCGGTGATGTTGTTGTACAGAGCCATGATTTCTCCTTGTTGTGGGCTACTAATGAGTGACGAAGCATTGATTGGTAATTACTACATATAAAGAGGTATAAAAATTTTCAGTGAATTGCTGGCCGTGCAGGTGCGTTGAGAATCAGCAGCTGGCAGACGATGTACGGCACAAATCAATGACCAAGCGGCGAGTGAAGAGCCAAGAGGTGGTTGATTGCATGCTCAAATTTTAGAACGGGCGACCGAATAGCGCTACACGCGAATACTTTGCAATAACTCTTCGGAATGCGCCTACAATTCACATATGGCGGTCGCGTTCGAAGAAGCAGTCAATCAAGCGGCTTTAGCGATATCGAATACTTCGACGCTGGTCCGGGTGGTTCTCTCGGGGCGACGCCGAAACATGCAGACGCCGGCTGAGCGGATCGATATCAAGCCGGTTTTGCTCAAGGAGAAGATTTGGCTGCAGATTGTCCAATTCGATGGCCGAGCGTCGACCACAAAAAATGTTGATCCCTTGGATTGGTCGCCGATGGAGTTGTTGCTGGCGGGATACGCCAATATTTTGGTTGAACAGACAGACCAAGAGCTGAGTATTCGCGTGACCAAAAAAGGCGAGGCGATGGTGCACATCGCCAAGGCCAAACGTGAACAAGATTTATCTCACGATCGTAAGAAGGACCGACTTCTCCAGGGCGATGATCCATTTCTGATTAATGTGGGCATTTCGGATGCGAACGGAACCATCAAGCCGTCCCGCATGGATAAGTTCATGCAGGTCGAAGAATTTTTGCGAATCCTTGCGCCGACGTTGGATGCGGCGGTCGCCGCCGGGCAGATAGAGGTCGGGAAGCGGCCGTTAGAAATCGTTGACTTGGGATGCGGTCATGCCTATCTGACTTTCGCCGCGCATCAATACCTTCGAGCAAAAGGCGAAAGCGTGCACGTCGTTGGTATCGACGTGCGAGAGGCCTCACGTCTTCGCAATGAAGCGATAGCGGCGGCGTTACGAATCTCGGATTCCATTGAATTCCGGGCCGAAGAGATTGCCGATACCCAAAAGACAGAAGTGAACGTGGCAATTGCCTTGCATGCGTGTGACACCGCGACTGACGACGCGCTGGCGTGGGCGGTTAAAAATGGCGCCGAAATAATCTTGGCCGCGCCGTGCTGCCATCACGACTTGCAAGCACAAATGGTCGAAATCCCAGAACCGTGGGGGATGGTGACCAAGCAAGGAATTCTCAAAGAGCGACTCGGAGATATTTTGACGGATTCCATTCGCGCTCAGGTATTGCGATTGGTGGGCTATCGCGTGGATGTAATCGAATTCGTCGGGGGAGAGCACACGCCGAGAAACGCGATGATCAGAGCGGTAAAGACTGGAGCGCAACCCGATGCGCTCGATATTGAACGATTAGCGTCGTTGATTTCTCAGTGGCACGTCACACCAGCGCTGATTACTCGATTGGCTAAAGAATTAGAGGCTTTCCCTATACTTCGGGCATGACTTCAGTAACGCGCGTACTCGGTGGAATTAACCGCAATCGAGTAATCGTTGTATCCGCGCTTCTCTATCTGCCGTTCGCGTATGCCTATATGCCGATGGGCGTCTTTCCGCATGCGTTTGATAAAAATGCATTCCCCGAATTTATGATGATGATCCTGGTTTCGGCCATTTTTGGCGTTTATATCTTGGCCAGACGCAATCGTTTTATCTTCACCGGAAAAGCGGTGCTCGCCATGTGGGCCCTGCTGATCAGCGTCGGAATCTCGACTCTCATGAGCTCGGATCCGATTGCGTCGTTGACCGGAGATTCGGGTCGTTACGCCGGCGTGGTCTCGCTTCTCTGCCTACTTATTATCGCGATTTATCATGCGCAATTCTCTGAAATCCAAATTCGAAAACTGATTGCCGGATATTTGCTCGGCGTCATTGGTATGGAATTTTTCGGCTTTGGTCAGTACATGCATTGGTGGAGCTTCCCGACCGCGGGCGGAGTCAGCGGTCCGTTAGGCAATATGGATTTCTTCGATGCCTATGTCGGAACGGCTATCCCGCTCTTTCTCTATTTCATCTGGACATCGACTCGTCGTGGACAGGTTCTGGCAGGCATGGGGACGGTCGCTTCAATCTATAGCTTGGTGTTGGCAACTCGACGTGAGGCGTGGGTGGATGTTGCGATCACGATAATCATGCTTCTGGTCTATGTAATTCGAGACCGATTCCCATTCCGTGAATTGACGTTGAACGCCAAGACGGTTTTGTTCACTATATTTTTCATTATTTGGATCGAAGGTGTTTTCCTCATGCCGTTCCTCGGCAAGTCGGTTCCGCTTTTGGGTGATGATCCACAAGTTCAAATTCGCAGTCACTTCTGGGTCGCGGGAATTTTGGAATTCCTCCACGCGCCCCTCTTTGGTCTAGGGCCGGATCAATATGGCAATTATTACGAGCGCTTTCGCACCATTGCTGATGCCAAGCAATTTCCGACAATCATTTCTAATGATGCGCACTCCGCAACGGTGCAGACGCTGGCAACGCTGGGAATCGCAGGGACCGCGCTATTCATTCTTTTGCTCGCCGTATTCATTCGATCGCTATTAATCCTGATAGCTCGCAAGCCCCAGCACAAGAAGCTCTATTTATTTATTGGGTTGTATGGCTTGGTTTTTCTGACTAATTCAACGGTCAGCCCCATCACCTTCCCCAACAAATTTATTTTCTGGGCGGTGGCTGGATTCGTGGTGGGTTCGGCGTATCGCCAGCGCGAACACGAGCGAGAAGTTGAGGCGCGACGCAATAAGCGAGCACTGGCGGTTCTGGTTGCTGTGGGAACGGCTCTATCTCTGTTTGTGGGAACCAAACTCGGCATAGCTGAAACTCAATTGAACATTGGAGTGGAAAAGCTCGTTAAGAATGGATCGGCGCATTTTGCCTTGCACCCCTCTTCCTTCTTGCCGTGCACATTTGCGAATAACTCCTTATTGGCGATGGCTCAGACCCAAGGCGGAGATGCGGAATTCGCAATGGCGAAAGAACTCGTGGCAGAACACACTCGATGCGTCACGCCACGAATCTTCTTGGCCGAGCAGTACTACTACCGTCACGACTTGCCGAGCATGCGCGCCCAAATCATTGCGCTTGAGGGAATTGCGCCGGACCGCAATGAATTTCTCCAGACCGCGCTCGGCTACGCTCAAGCCGCTCATGATTCCGTACTGACTCAACAGATCGTCGTGCAGATGGAGAAGGTGGGCATTTTGAACTTCACCAAGGCCGCACCAAAGTCATCCACTTCGAGCTTGGCTACCGCACCCACGAAATAGTCGGTTATCCTTAATCCATGTCAATGCTGGATCGGATAATCGATAGCGCCCGCGAGCGCTATGACTATCTGATGCATGGCCAGACGCGACGAGCGCAGGCATTTACTCGGATCGCTTTTCTTGCTCTCTTTGCAATTTTCGTTTCCACGATTATTCCGACAATGGCGCAAGATAATCCGACCGTTGATCCGGCTAATCCGGTTGCAAGCGCGTCACCCGATCCTTCCGTCTCGCCTTCCGATTCTCCTTCTGCGTCGCCGACGGACTCACCATCTCCATCCGCAAGCGCCAGCGACGCTCCGCTGCCACCGCTTCCGGCTTCAACGCCCGATTCTGTGACCGCGTCTCCAAAACCAATCCCACCGCACCCGCTGGAAACTCAAACGGCCTATGTCATTCACGCGCCTGCGTTACTCAATATTGATCCACGTGCATCCATTGCGTCGATACCGGCGGTCAGTGCGTATGGAGCGGAATACTCTTTAATATGCGTAACTGGCGCAGGAATTCGCTTCGATGCGCTCAATAAAAGAGTCCAGGATTCACTTCCTAGTTCCTCGCTGCAGATCGCGGGGGATTTGAGCAACGTGCTTCGGATATCAGGCCCCACCCAGGATGCCTTGGGCGTTCTCAACTCGATGAACGGCTTGACCGTTTATGCCGATTCGAACGGCCTACCGGGCAAGGCGCTCACGATCTCTTTTGTGGCCATGTCTGCCCCGGATACGTCGGCGGTATTCTGTGGGGCTGCACGCTCGGCCGCCACAGTGACTTTCCGGGCCCTGGGATTGGATATGTCTTCCAAGATTGGGCCGGTCCAGCTCAAGCGTTAGTCACCCTCCAGGGTGACCACTGCTTGTAAAGGCCCAGCGGCTCCGCTAGCCTCCGTCAGTAGACCAAAGTTTTAGCCGGGGCTCTGCGCTGCTAACTTTCACATTTAAGGAGCTTTATTTATGGCCGGATTGGAATCGCCACTTAGTGGTCGAGTCACATCCGGATTCGGTGGAGTTGGTCGACACAAATCTAAAATTGTTTTTGGCGTTGCACTCGTTGCAACGATTCCATTCTTAATGTCAACATTCGCTGCAAGCGTGACAGTGGGAAATGGATCGATGGTCTTCGGTCAAGGTTCTGAACAGGCGCTCGCGTGTGATTCGCAAGTCTACGTAGCCATGGCAGAAGAGTGGCATGCATCGCCAACACCGCAAGATAGTTCTGCAGGATTCTTCCGAGTTAAATCAATTACCGTTTCAAATCTTGATTTGCAGGCGTGCCAAGGAACCAAATTGCGTATTCGTTTAATTAATGGAACATCGCAAGAAATTCCATTGGGGCCATTGCCGCAAGCGACGGTTCTTCAAGTACAACTCCCGAGTACAGCCCCTATTCAAAATGTGAGTGATTCCGGTCAGCTTGGTTTGCAGTATCTCGCAGGCGATGGAACGGCCATTTCGAGCTCTCTCTTGGCCTCAACAACGGTTAATGTCACGGGAACCTCCGTTTACGATGGATCAACGCTCAGTCCTACAAACAGCGACGTGACCTTCTATTTAGATCCAACCGCCGCCACCGTGAATATTGATGGCCAGCAGGTCCGCCGTACAACCGTGGAAACCATTCAATAACTCGACCAGGTCGATATCCAGTCGGGGCAGTTTTGTGCCCTTTTTAGGCAATACATGGCTCGTCGGATAACGAAAATGTGACGTTTTGCCTGCCCTTTTGGGGTGATGTCGGGTGACACGCGCCTTGACCTTTTGTCTAGATTTCGGCAGAGTAACCCTGTTGGTAAAGCAGTTCAGGCCTAGGGAACCCTCCCGAAAACCTTTTGTACGAACCTAAAAACGAACAAGTAAGGAACACTCGAAAAATGGAAATCTTAAAGTTTGAAGATGCGCCAGCACCAAAGCGTGCTGCAAAGAAGCGCAACGTGAATTCATCACGTAAGACAATTCTTGGAATTGCTGCAGCTGCAGCAATTGCTGTTGTCGGCTCAACACTCGCCGCCAACATCTCCATCAACACAGGTAGCGGTCTTGAATTCGGTCAGGGACTCACAGCAACAGCTGCATGTTCCGGTACCGATGCCATCACCATGACACCGACCTCAACCTTCTCTAACGGCTCAAGCACTTCGGGTCTCTTCTATATGTCAGGTATCACCTTTGGTGGCGCCGGACTTAGCACGACCGATGCTTGCGGCGGAAAGACCTTCACCATTCAGGCTTGGGACAACAACAGCGCCTCAAACGCTTTGACCCTCTCCTCAATTGGTGGCGTTGGATATAACCTCGCAACCTTCCAGTACTCAACAGTCGCCGGCCAGCTAACAAAGTGGTCACCTGGCATCACCGCTGGAAACAACGGAACGATTTCGACCAGCCTTGGTTACGCCACAGTGGCATTCAACACCGGTACTGGTGTTGCAACATCAGGTCAGATCTACAAGCTCACACTTCAGTCTCAATGATTGAACTTCTAGTTCTGTAAAGAACTAGAACCTGCTTGGACTCAAGCCTTACCAACAAAAGCTTGATCGTTATATAGGTAGTGCGAATAGAAGTCGGCCCAAAGGGCCGACTTCTATCGTGCGTTATACGGTCCGGTTTGAAATGGCTTAAACCAACACAAGAAAGCAGTTTTACTCGAGAGAGAAGTCTTAGAGCACCTATGGGAATCCTAAATTTAGGAAACTCGGAGGAGTTTGAAGAGTTCGAGGACGATTCGTACTACGAATTCTCAAGCGATGACGAGTTTGATAGCGAGGACGCTGGCTCCGGTAACGGGCACAAGCGCGCTATTGCCATGGGTTTTGCCGCCGCGGTGGTCTTCATCGGCGCGGCATTCGGTGCGAAAATCGCCTTAGGAACGTCTAGCTCTCTCGAATTTGGTCAGGGCTTTGCGGCCACAGTCTCATGTCAATCACAAGCGTTGACAGTCACACCGTTTGCGGGCTTCATCAACGACACAAGCACGGTCGGTCACTGGACACTCGACTCGATTTACATCGAAGGAATTAGCCCTTCGTGCTTGAACACCACGTTCAACGTCCAGGTATTTGATAACAACTCGGGCACGGCAGCGCTAGGCACCTCGGATTCTGCGACATCAAAGGCTGCATCCCCGTACACCTATACGACCTATAACGCGGCTAAGTTCTACATTGGCGGTGACAGCAACACCGTGAACACGCTCTCTAACGCGTATACCGATATTGAAAATGCGACGGATCAGACCTCGGACACGACTATGTCTATCCAGATTACTTTCGACCCAGATCTGGTCGCCGACTTCGCGAACTCCCAAAATGTGTACAAGATTGCGATTCAGACATCAGCGCACTACGCGGGCGAAACCATTACTGCTACGAGCTAGCGGAGCCACATGGAGCGCGAGATATTCGTCAACGAGTATGACGATGTGAAGATAGTGGGCGAATCTGAATTCCCAGATTCAAAAATCCTTTTAACGATGTCTAACGTACTGGGTGAAAAGACCGTCCTGATTACTCCGCACGAGGTTATCGAGAGCAAGGCCAAGATGTTCGTGCAGGCGCCGAAGGAGCGAGTCGTCACCGGCACCGCCGCTGCCACTCGTCGTGGTGTCACGGTCGTTAAGTTTGTTGGATATGTTCTCAGCGCGATTCTGATTACCTTCGCCGGATTGTCGGCTACCGGAGTCATGAAAGCGCGTATCGTCCTCACCGGATCAATGATTCCTACCATCAATCCCGGTGACATTGTTTTGCTGGCAAAGCCCACCACCCTTCAACCACACATCGGATCCATTGTTGCGTACACGGCTCGGCGCTTTGACGGCAGCCCCGTCGCGACCTTTACCCACCGCATTATTAGCGGCGATCCCCAAAATGGTTTCGTGGTCAAGGGAGATGCGAACCCATCACCAGACGTCCAGCATCCAAAAATTCCAGACATCAGTGGAGTCGTCTTTTTCACTATCCCGTTTATCGGCAAGATTTTGACCCCCAAGATGCTGATCATCTTTGTTCCCGTGATTGTCGGGCTGTGGTTCATCGCTGACGCACTCAAGAGTGATGGCTAATTTGTGAAGCGCCTACGCATCATTGGTCTTCTCGCTGCCGCACTTGCGGTAATTGCCCCCACGATGGCAACCGCGCTAGATATTCCATTACTGACGTGGGAGCGCGGCCGCGTGCAGGAAGTAGTACTTGGTGGGGGAGCGGTAACCAATCACTGGACCGTAGAACTCGTCGGTAAAGACCAACAACCGTTGACCTTTTCTCCAAGCAAAGCAAACACCGCCGGTTACATCGTCTATTCGCTATCGCTCGCGGATAACTTGCCACTCGGCGCATATTCCATCGTGACGGTTGGCAAAGGATCACCTCAAACCACCGTCGCTGGCGTTAACGTCGTGGCCATGTCGGTTTATTCGGTGACGACGGTGCCCCGCGACCTGGCATTTATTATCGCGATGATCGCATTTCTCACGGCATCAATCTCCGCCATGCGAGCTCGAAAGTATGGCCACCTTTCATTCATCAATACTCAAAACATAATTCCTAGCCAATCCGAAGTTGTTGGCGAAGATCTCTCGGAATTCGACGTGAAACATCCCAAGAATCAGATTGGTGCGACATCGCGCGCCTTCGAATTTAGAGCTCGGGCCATATCGGGGATGCCAAAATCCCTCTTCCGTTTTCTGATTCTTCGCGATGGTGAGCTCTCGCATCGCATTTCACCAATCCTTTATTCACTCGTACCCTTCATCGGTGTAATTGGCGCTTTCGTCGCATCGGTCGAAGTATCGAAGGCCGGGACATTAGCGAAGGCCGGTGTCGCTGCATTTGTGGCCATCGCGTTAGTCGGCATCTTTGACGCATTCTCGGGGTTGGTTGCAACTCTGACTTTTTGGGTGATTCAGCTTTTCCTCGGCAATGTCTCCAGCTTTAGAGATTTGATGGTGATGGTCGCGTTGGGCGTGTGTTGGATCGCACCAGGAATATTTGGTCTGCTCTTCCGTGATATCACGTCAAAAGATTTTGAATCCTCTAAGCAGCCCCAGAAGATTGCGGTTCGCTACTTAGGACTGCTCGAGGCAGGAGTCGTCGGGGGATCGCTCTTCTATCTTGGACAAAAGTTGATCACCAGCTTGTTGGCCAGTGTCTCAAACACTCGACATATTTCGCTGGTTGACGTGGCCATCGTCGGCGTCGCGGTTATTGCCAAGGGCTTGGCCGATGACTTCTCTGAGAAATCAATCGCTGGCTCATCAACCGCTCGCCCTGAATCAATCGAGATAAAGCGAGTCTCGAGTCCGCTGACCGCGTTTGGGCTCTTTGCAATCTTCTTCTCGTTTTCATATATCTGGGCCCAGTCCTCGAGTAAGTCGTTGCTCTTCGCGGTCCTCTTTGCGGCGCCGTACTTCTTGCTCTTTATTCGATTCGAATTGAAGCGAGTCACTTTCATGACAACCATCCCGCGCAATATTTTTGCCGAAGCGGTCGTGACCGCTGGGGTAACGCTGGCGATTTTCTTGCAGGTAAGCGGTCTGCCATTGCTTTCGACCCAGAAATCAGAGCTCTTCCTGCTTTTGGCGGGCATTCCAGGCCTCGTGCATGCGTTGTACAGCGCTGTGTGTGATTCTGCCGAAAGAAAGGGGATAATAAGCGAGTGAAGAAGATTGGCTTTCTCCTCTTGGTCTTGACCCTCAGTCGAGTCGCAGTCGCCTACGCGGCAACAACGACGACTCCTGCGACCAATCAAAATTTCTTCTTTGGAAATAGCGCCTCTGGAAATGCGGCACTCAACCAAGTGCTTGCGCTTCTTGTCGGACCAAAAGGTGATCCTGGACCCGCGGGCGTCGCTGGTAAAGATGGTTTTGTTGGTATGAATGGCCAGAACGGTCAGGATGGTTTGCCTGGCGCTCCTGGCGCTGTTGGTCCGCAAGGTCCAGCAGGACCTGCTGGCGCGACCGGCCCTCGCGGTCCTGCTGGTCCAGCAGGAGCTAACGGAACAAATGGCACCGGCGGTACCGGCGGTGGAGCTGGCGGTACGTTCGCATTTGCCGACGGACAAATCTTGGTAAACAACTGTCAACCCGCAAACGAAACCGTAACCGTTGGAGTGGATCGCTTCTTCGTGAACGACACTGTCACGTCTAACTCAGAATTCCGATTTGCCGATTTTAAATTCTCAAATATTGATGCCGCATGTTCTGCCAAAGTACTCAAGGTAGAAATCAACATTAAGGCTTCTGGATTGAGCTCGGGCAAGTCCTATCAGGGAAATGATCAAATTTTATGTTCGGTAAATAGCACCATCGCGGCCGCAACGACCGGATCGGTTACAACCGTTTCGGATTCATCGGCTACTTGCTCGATTTACCGTGGCGCGACGCTGATTGGCCCTATTCAATTAGCCAGTATCAACACCTTGGACTTCACCGGTTCAATCGGTTTCCAGATTGCTGATGCGTAATGGCGCGTAAACCTCAAAAAGGCGCGGAAGAGAATAAAAAGCCTGCGCCAATAATCTCCAAGCTGCCTATCCCAATTTCGGATTCTCCGCTTGTTATCGATCTACCTGACGGACAGAAGCTGGTCGTAGGACGAATGATTCAGGGCACCGTTATCGAGGTGGCTACCTGGCGCGGAACCGGCCGCCCGGATTCGCGTACCAGCCGGTTGATGCTTGGTATGAGCATCGGTGACGTGAACACTCCGAAAGAAGAAAGCGCACCATCAGGAACCGAGACTGGCGATGCCTCTTCCTCGCCCAGCACACCCAAGCGTCCGCAGAGTTCTAACAAGTACATCGCAATGGCGCAGGATCTGTGGATCAAGATTTGGGGCGAGCCCAAGCCCAAGAAAGCGAAGAAGGGCTCAAAGCCAGCGGTGTCCGCAGATGGAGCTAACGCGCACGTCGAATCGATGGAGACAATCGAGCGAATCAATAAGACTCGCTTTGCCGGCAAGCCCGCGATTTCAGGCAAGCTCCCCAAGTTTTCTGCCCCCAAGATTTCCGCCTTTTCACGAGGCAAGAAATCGTCCGCCCGTTCATCAAAGATTGCGTCTGCCGAGCCGCGCGTAAGTAGACGAGAAGCCAATGGTGAATCCGACGAAATCGCCGCATGGCTTGAGGAAATTTCAGAGAAAGCCCGCGTCAAAGTTGAGGGCAAGCAAGCTAAAGAGTCCACCGCAAAGGTGACACCCGCGGCAACACCCAAGGCCTCCGCGCCTACCAAGGCAGCGCCCGTAAAAAAAGCGGTCAAAAAGAGCACAATCAAGCCGGTAAAGCGTAAGTAACTAGGTACCCTTTACCTATGTTGAGAAACGCTGCAAAGCCGGCGGGTATCGTCCTGCTGATCGTCATCGTCTTTATGGCGTTGGGCTTTCGCATAGATCACCCCCATTACGGAGTTGGTAGCGCGCTCGGCTCTGCTAAATCAAGTCTCGCGATCTACAAAACAGGTGGCACTCCTACCGTCGGACAAAAAGTCATTATTACCGTTCCTGGTTGGCCCGCCGCTTCACCGGCACTGGGCATAGTTCGCACGGTCAAGGGGAACGACATTTTGGTCATTTTAGGAAACGACATCCGCCAAGTAACACCAAAGCAAATCTCTGGTCACTTACTAGCGGTTGTGCCCTTCTTTGGCTATCTCTTCGGAGCGGTTGGCCTTTAACTCTTAGGCTTTATTCGCTGTAACTTTAAGAGTTTTAAGAAGTCAACGTAAGTCGAAGCAATACTTGATTTGCCTTCAAATTAGCATCACTGCTGAGATCAATTCGGGCCTGCGCAAATTCAGGCAAGCCTGATTTACGTAGTTGAATACTGAAGGCCAGCGCACGAACAACACCCTGATTAGAGCTCTCTGATTTGGAATCAAAACCGCCGACAATATTTGCATAGAGAACCTTGGTTGAAGGCGGGAATTTATCCTTGATAAGCATGGTGGAAAAATCAGTATGGATTCGCGCTGCATCAAACTTGTCGTAGGCAAAGACGAGCCCTTGACTTAAATTGGTGCCACCGAGTTGTCCTACTTTGATATCCGCGGTGCCAGAAAAACCGCCACCAAGAACTGGCACGAACGAAATCGTCGCGAGAAATACCACCATCAAGGCAAGGAATGAGTCGGCGAAGAGCCAGCCCGCTTGGCTGGTTGCGTCCTCTTCGATGGCGAGAGTGCGCCCGCGCGGCCTAGCGCGCATTCAGGTAATCCCACGCATCGGTACTGCGCGCCGGAATCTTCTTCGTGGATTTTTCGAGTGACTTTGTTGTCTCGGCAACGCTCTTCGCGGCGTTGGCCAACTTGGTTACCGAATTAGCGAGCGAGGCGTTAACCGCGACCGTGGTCATGGTGCGCTTGGTAAAGAGGAATTTGGTGAGGCGAATTGCGATTTCAATGCGGTCGCGCTCGATTTTGCTTTCGTCCCTGAGCATCGCCGAGTTCGATCGTTGTCCCAAAATCGATACCGTCAAGGTAAGCGCAATAACGATTGCAATGATGCTGAAGTCCAACGCGGCGACGTTACCGATGCGCCATTCGACAGGAAGTGTGTTGTATCCGTTCTGCCAGTAATCCAAGAAGTTAACGACGGAAGTGCCGTGAATTTTGACGTACTTCGAGAAGCCCGACGTTGCATTTCCTACAGCCAACCAGGTCAGCGCAACCGGCGCGAAGACCGAGACGTTACGAATAACGGTCAAGCGACGGACCCATTGGTGAATTGCCTCGGCCGATTTCACCGCGGGCTGTGGCAGAAACTGCATTGGCTCCATCGTCGCCCAGATCGGAAGGTCATTATTGTCTCGAAGGTCGCGGGTCAGTCCTGCAACGTATGGGTCATCGGCGACGCCATGGGCGCGACCCCACATCTCCAGCGAATCCGCGAGTTCTAAGTGATCGGTATTTACCTTGCGCGCTCTAGCCATGTGGGAAGGTTACTAGAGGTTCTGGAAATCCACTTTTATGCAGCGATCCATAACAACCGGAATCCCGCGTGCTTCGGCTTCTTGGGCCAAAGTACGGTCCTCGATGCCGAGCTGGAGCCAGATATTTTTTGCGCCTTTCGAATAGGCGGCCTCAAATACCCCAGGCAAATCCGAGACTTTACGAAACACATCGACGATATCGATCTCGGCCGGGACGTCGGCCAAGGTGGGGTAGACCGGCTTGCCAAAGAGTTCAGTCACGACGGGATTGACGAAAAACAATTCATATTCTGAATTGTCGAGCAAATATTTAGCGACGCCATAACTGGGCCGGTCCGGTTTGTCGGATACGCCGACGATGGCAATCGTCCGCGCCGACTCCAACATCGTCTTGGCTTTCTCGGGCACAACCATTATTAGTTTTTGGCTTCGAGCGTCAATGAGACCGAATTGATACACCACCGCTGATCGGTGGGCACGTCGTAGCCTTCACCTTCGAAGACGTGACCGAGGTGCGAGCCGCAGTTAGCGCACCGAACTTCGGTACGGATACGTGGCGCTAGCGAGCGGTCTTCGATTAATTCAACCGCATCGTCCGCAGTGGGGGCGTAGAAAGAGGGCCAACCACATCCCGAATGAAACTTGGTCTCGCTGCGGAAGAGCTCGTTGTTGCACGCCTTGCATCGGTAGATGCCGACCGTATCTGTGTCGTTGTATTCCCCGGTGAATGGGCGTTCGGTGGCCGCATTACGCAAAACATCGTAGGAGAGGGGATCGAGCCGAGCCTTTAGCTCGTCGTCGTTGACCTGAACCGGATACTGCTTATCGCCTGAGCTCATACTGCAATCCTGCCACAGCCCAGGAATAACAGATAGTCCAAATGTGTTAACTAGTTGAAAGTTCAACTAGTTTGAGAGTAGGCTAAAACCATGAGCGTAGATACCTCGGTCAAAATGCCGGCCTTGTATATCGGGCACGGTGCGCCACCGTTGATAGACGACCCCATTTGGGGTGGCGAGCTCGCGGCATGGTCAAAGGATTTGCCGACTCCAAAGGCGATTTTGATTGTTAGCGCGCATTGGGAATCAGCACCACTCACACTTGGTGCAACAGAAGTCGTTCCATTGGTTTATGACTTTGGTGGATTCGCGCCTCGTTATTACAACATGCAGTACATGGCGCCTGGCGCCCCCGAACTAGCTGCGCGGATTAAAGCGATGCTCAACGAGCCGGTGACCGATCAGCCTCGTCGTGGCTTGGATCATGGCGCCTGGGTACCGCTCATGAAGTTGTACCCAGATGCGAATATTCCGGTTCTTCAGATGTCGATCCCGACGCATGATCCCGAGAAATTATTTGAACTCGGCAAGAAGTTGGCTCCGCTTCGCGATGAAGGCGTCTTAATTATTGGAAGCGGCTTTCTTACCCACGGCTTGCCGTTTCTAAAGGAATTTCGAATCGAAGCAACACCGCCCGGCTGGAGCGTGGAGTTCGATCTCTGGGCGAAAGAAGTATTGCAGCGAGGCGCGGTCGATGAATTAATGAATTACAAAGCGCTGGCGCCTGGCATGCCGTACGCGCACCCAACCGTGGAGCACTTCGCGCCCATTTTCATCACCTTAGGTGCCGCCTCGGTGGCCGATACCGCGCCAAAGGTTGCTATCGAAGGCTATTGGATGGGCTTGGCAAAAACCTCATTCGAAGTTGCTTAAAGAGACGCAGCTAATTTTTTGAAGGCGCAGCGCTCTTGTTTGCGTAGAAACGTCCGAGAAATTCAGCCTTGAAATCGTAGAAGTTTCGCTCTTCAATTGATTGCCGCATGCGATCGACCAGCCGCACGATAAATCGCTCGTTATGAATTGTCGCCAAGGTGGATGCCAACATCTCTTTGCTATGGAAGAGGTGATTTAAATATGCGGCCGTGTAGTGGGTGCACGTGTAGCAATCGCACTCTCCATCAATGGGGGCGAACTGGGTCCGATACTTGCTGTTGGTGAGATTGACGCGACCGTCATTCGTAAATACCGCGCTGGTTCTTGCCTGGCGAGATGGCGCAACACAATCAAAAGTATCCGCGCCGTTTTCCACGCCAACGAATAGGTCGTCGGGCTCCCCGATACCTAATAAGTGACGTGGCTTATTTATTGGTAATTCCTCAGTCATCCAGCCGACGATGGTTCCTAGATTCTCCTTATCGAGGGCGCCACCAAGGCCAAAGCCGTCGAACTGCACGCCATTCATATCCATCGCGCCCAAGTCTTTAGCGCCCTTGCGCCGCAGGTCTTGGTATTGCGCGCCTTGCAACACCCCAAACAAGGCCTGATAAGGCTTGCCCACGCGTTCTTTGGTTAGCCGGTCGTGTTCGACCAAACAACGCTCGGCCCAAAGTCGAGTACGTTCCAGCGACATCTCTTGGTATCGACGCGTGTTGTGCAACGTGGTGCATTCATCGAAGGCGAAGATAATGTCGGCACCGAGTTGGTGCTGAACCTGCATCGAAATTTCCGGGGTGAATCGGTGCATCGATCCATCAAGATGCGATTTAAAGGTCACTCCGTCGTCATCAACATGGGCGAGTCGCTCTTTATGGTCGGCGATGACTTCATCTGATCGGAAGGTGGTCTCGTCCATGGCGATAACTTTTTTAAAGCCAACTCCGAGCGAGAGAACTTGAAATCCACCGCTATCGGTAAACGTTGGGCCGTCCCAATTCATGAACGCGCCGAGCCCACCTGCTTGATCCAAGATGGCCGGTCCGGGTTGTAGGTACAAGTGATACGCGTTCGCGAGCAGCGCTTGTGCGCTCAATTCCTTCATGCTCTCAGGTAGAACCGATTTCACCGTCGCCTTAGTGCCGACCGGAATAAATGCAGGAGTCTTTATCTCGCCGTGCGGCGTGGAGATCAGGCCGGTACGACCCTGAACCTTCGGCGCGTCGCCAGCTGTTTGATCCGCGAGTTCGGTCGAGAGCGAGAACGAGAAGTTCAGATTAGGCAATCTTTCCTGTGACTTGAACCAGGCTGACATTGTTATTGCTGATAAGGAATGTCAGCGCATCACCTGATTTGCCTGGGCAAGAAATCGCCCACTTAATGGTGGTCGCCGAACCTGCAGCAAGTGGAGTTTGTGGTGCGCCCGTAAAGCCATTGTCGCCGTCAAGAATGTCAGCGCAAGTGCCTGCGGGCGTCGTCGCGGTAACAATCATCGAGGCCAGATTGAGGGCCGTCTTAGGAGATACTGAAATTGAGATCGCGTTATTGATTTGACCGGGAAGTTGGCCTGAGGCGTAATGGCCAGGAGTCATTGGCGCAGGAGCAGCGAGCGTGAATGAGGAGCCATCGGTTGTCGCAAGCGCTGAACCAAATGTTCCAACGGCTTGTGGCTTTGAGACTGTATTCGTAACTAGAGCTTGTGAGTCCTTCACGGCAGGGGCTGACGAACCACCGCAGGCGGAGAGGGCTAGGACCATTCCGATTGAGCTAACAGCTGCGAACGCCTTCTTCTTACCTGACATCAGTATCTCCTCTGTGCATTCCGTGAGCGATGTGCAATTATAGGGTTTTACTACCCGCTAGTATCGTTGAAAGTCGTCGACACCTACCGAAGGGACCCCCGTGGCCATTGCAGCTCGCCCCAAGCGCAGCACCATCAACCGCAGCAAACAGCGGGCAGCGACCGAGGGTGGAAAAATTGCTGTTGTTGGACGCAGTCCTCGCGAAATCGCGTGGGCTCATTTCAAGCGAAATAAAATTGGCGTTGGCGCAGCAATTGTCAGTATTGCGGTCTTGGTCTTGTCCTTGGGCGCTCCGATATTTGCCCGACTCTTCGGCGTTAATCCATCGACACTCAATTTGACCCACCTTGATGTGTCAGGAATTCCCACCCAGGCCCATGGTGGAATCAGCTTGGCGCATCCACTCGGGTTGATCCCAGGCACCGGTCGCGACTTGCTTGCGCAGTTGCTCTACGGATCCCGCATCTCCTTTATGGTCGCAATTTTGAGCACATCCCTAACGCTCTTCATCGGATTGATTCTCGGAATCATGGGCGGTTATTTTCGTGGTCGAATTGATTCGACCATTGGTCGCGTCACGGACTTCTTGCTCTCGTTCCCGTCATTTTTTATGATCGTTGCGCTATCGGAGCCCATGGTGAAGCGCATCGAAAAGACTGGCGTGGCTCAAGGCAATGGCGCTCGCGTCATCTTCCTTGTCATTTTCCTTTCGTTCTTTGGTTGGCCATACTTCTCAAGAATTATTCGTTCTCAAACGCTTTCACTTCGGGAACGCGATTTCGTAACTGCGGCGCAAGCCATGGGCGCGACCAGCGGACGAATTATTTTCAAAGAATTGATGCCAAGCCTCTGGGCACCAGTCATTGTCTTCGTTTCTTTATCGTTGCCGGGATATCTGGCCGCCGAGTCCGTTTACTCATTCCTCGGACTTGGAATTCAGCCACCTGCTTCGACGTGGGGAATCCTGTTATCGAACTCGACCCGATTTGTAACAGTCTTCCCTCAATTCTTCTTGATTTCTGCGGGATCGCTAGTCCTGGTGGTGCTCGCCTTTAACCTCGCGGGCGACGCGCTTCGAGATGCGCTCGATCCACGCACAGAGCGCTAAGCACCATATCTGAAACATTGAGAAGCTCGAATATAACAAAACGGTAACAAATTACGCCTTCTCAACGGCCTGTACGAGTGGTTTACTAGCACCACTTGATTACAACCGTGTTCTCTGGGTTCGCATCATCGCCTAGCGGTCATTGTTCTGATCACCCTCTTGACGCACACCCTCGTGCGTTAAATGAAAGGAGCAATCTATGAGCAGATTTACTGCTCGACATCGTTCAGTCGCAGTTGCTGCGGCCGTTCTTTTGTCTGCATCAACAGTCATGGTTTACGGAGCTGCGTCCTCAAGCGCGGCGACCGCTACACCAAAGACTGGTGGAATCATTAACTTCCTTACGCACCAACCTCGTCTCGATGCGATGGATCCGGCCCAGATTTACACCGGTCGCGATATCTCATTCGAAACGTCGTACTTGGTTCGTACCCTGACATCTTTCAAGCACGTTGCTGATGGATCTTCAACAACATTGACTCCAGACATTGCAACCAACACAGGCGTGCCAAGCAACAACGCAAAGGACTGGTCATTCACCATCCGTCCAGGCGTTAAGTTTGATGACGGTAAAGACGTCACCTGTGCCGACATCTCGTACGGTTCATCGCGCTACTTTGCCCAAGATGTGCTTGCGCCTAACGGCCCTGCTTACTTGGCACAGTGGTTGAACCTTCCTGCAGATGCGAAGGCAGCAAACGGCACCGCGTACCCTGGCCCATACAAGGCAACCAAGGCGCAGCAGGCGATCTGGAACAAGGCAGTTTCTTGCTCACCAGATAACCGCACCGTTACCTTCCACTTGAAGCAATCAATCGGTGACTTCAACTACTTCACCACCTACCCAACCACTTCTCCAGTAGAGAAGGCCAAGGACACTGGTGCGAAGTACGACCTCCACATTCAAGCAACAGGTCCATACATGATCGCCGAGAACAACAAGACCGACCTCAAGTTGGTTCGTAACCCTTATTGGACCAAGGCATCGGATCCGATCCGCACCCCTTATCCAGATCAGGTTGTTCTCCAGTACGGACTCGATCAGGAAGTTATGGATCAGATCCTGCTTTCAGACTCGATTCCTAACGCTGTTGGATTCGATAACGTGCTGCCTACAAACTTGACCAAGTTCTTCGGAAACAAGTCATTCAAGGGCGGCGCTTACAACCAGCTCACAGCATTCGTCGGCTACTTGGCGTTTAACGTCAAGAACATTCCTTGCTTGCAAATTCGCGCGGCTATGTACTACGCGCGCGATGCAAAGGGAATTCTTGATTACGCCGGCGGCGAGACATACGGCGGAACCTATGCGCAGAGCTTGGTCTCTCCTTTGAACTCAACCGACTACGCGGCTAACGGCGTATGGGGTCCAGGAAGCAAGAACTTTGTTCCTGGTGGAAACGTTGCATACGCGAAGTCATTGATGGATCAAGCTAAGACCGCTTGCCCAGCTGATTACGCAAAGGCGACTGGTGCTGGTTACACCATCGACGTTCGCACATCCTCAACCTTGAACGACACAATTCCAATCAACCAAGCTGCTTGGGCACGTATTGGAGTTAAGGTTCAGTACAACATCATCAAGGCTGGCTACTACCCAACAATCATGGATCCAACAAAGCAGAGCGACATCTCTACTTCTGGTTGGTCACAAGATTGGCCTAACGCCTCAACGGTTATCCCAGATCTCTACACCCCTCAAGGTGGATTCGATCTATCCCAGAACACTGCTGATCCAAACTACAAGGCTTTCGAAGCCAAGGTCACAGCAGCTTTGGGTAACTCAAACCGTTCTGCACAGGCTGCTCAATGGAAGGCGCTCGAGAAGCAGGCTGCTGCTTACTTCTGGGTTCTTCCAACCACAACAACCAAGGATCAGACAGCATGGGGCTCCGGCATCGGCGGTCTCTACTTCTGGTTGCCACAGGCAACTCCTGACTACATCAAGTTGTGGGTCAAGTAAGCCCTAACCAGCACTACACGCTCTAAAGAGCCTTAACGAGGCAGTCTCCATTGGAGGCTGCCTCTTTAAGCGCCTTGGGTATACTCGCCAGTAGCTCGTCCGCTAGAACTTATTTCGGCGAAATAAATTTTGGGAAAGTAGGTATTTAACGGTGGTCGGTTTCATCTCGCGCCGATTGGGCTTCTCCATCATCACGCTTCTCGTGGTTACTTTTGCCGTTTACGTTATTTTCGCGGTACTTCCATTTGATCCAGCCGCGCTCACTTGTGGCCAACATTGCAACGCCACCATCGTCCACGCAAACCGAATTCGGTTGGGATACGACAAGCCGCTCTGGGATCAATTCTGGCTCTTCTTGCGCGGCATTTTCATGGGCCGTACCTACGGCACCGGTGCGGGCGCATTTACTTGCCCAGCGCCGAGCTTTGGATTCTCTTTCAATCAGAACACCTGCGTCTCCACCTTGCTCGCGCAGGCTTTCCCCATCACGATCAGCCTCGCGGTCGGCGCACTGATTCTTTGGCTCATCATTGGCGTCAGCCTCGGAATTCTCGCTGCTCGATATAAGGGTAAATTTTTAGATACCGCCAGCTCGGTCTTCGTCTTATTCGGAATTTCACTGCCGGTATTCGTGACCGGTCTCTTTCTATTGATTTATATGTCGCTGCGCTGGCACATCATTCCGATCCAATTGCAGGGCTACGTCTCGCTCTTTTCTAACCCGTTTAAATTTGGCGAGTATTTCATTTTGCCGTGGATCACCTTGGCCTTCGCCTTTGCGGCGCTCTATACCCGATTCACTCGAGCATCGATTTTGGAGACCTCGGGCGAGGATTACATCCGAACCGCTCGCGCCAAGGGACTCTCTGAAAAAGTCGTTCTGCGCAAGCACACCTTCCGCGCGGCGCTAGCACCAATCGTGACGATGGCCAGCTTGGACTTTGCCAGCTTGATTGGCGGTGCGATTCTGACTGAATCCATCTATAACTTGCCAGGACTGGGCAATCTCACGCTGCAATCCATTTACGAGTTCGACTTACCTGTCGTTGTGGCGACAACCATCATCGCGGCGGCCGTTGTCATCGTGATGAACCTGATCGTTGACTTGCTCTACGCCGTTCTAGATCCACGAGTGAGGGCATAACTGTGGCAAATATTCTCGACATCGAAAATCTACGCGTCACGTTCCCGACGGATGATGGCGAAGTCCATGCGGTGGACAATCTCAGCCTCTCACTTTCGGCGGGGGAGACGGTCGCAATCGTCGGCGAATCGGGCTCGGGCAAGACCGTCACCAGCTTGTCGGTAATGGGACTCCACAACCCCAACTCCACATCGCTCTCTGGGCATATCAAGGTTCGCGATGGCGAAAAGATTGTGGATGTGGTCTCGGCTTCGCGCGAGGAAGTTCGCAGCCTTCGTGGCCGAGTTGTCTCAATGATTTTCCAAGACCCCATGTCCTCACTCCATCCGTATTACAAGATCGGCAATCAATTAGGCGAGGCCTACCTCGTCCACAACAAGGGCAAGAAGGCCGAAGCCAAGAAGCGCGTTGTGGAGATGCTCGATCTCGTCGGAATTCCCGAGCCAGCAAAGCGGGCCGGCGAATTTCCCCACCAGTTCTCTGGCGGAATGCGCCAGCGCGTGATGATCGCGATGGCCTTGATGAATACGCCGAAAATTCTGATTGCCGACGAACCCACCACCGCGTTAGACGTGACCGTGCAAGCCCAGATCCTTACCTTGCTTAAGGATTTGCAGAAAGAGTTCCATATGGGAATTCTGTTGATTACACATGACCTCGGCGTGGTCGCACAAGTCGCGGATCGAGTCTCGGTTATGTACGCCGGCAACATCGTAGAACGTGGTAGCGCCGACGATATTTTCTATCGCCCTATGGCGCCATACACCGTTGGCCTCTTGAACTCGGTACCGAAGATCACGATCGGCAAGCGCGAGCGTCTGCCATCGATCCAGGGACAGCCACCATCACTCATTAATCTTCCATCCGGTTGTGCTTTCGCTCCGCGTTGTGATTACAAGGCGTCCGCGCCAGCTGGCGCGTGTGACGCATCGTTGCCGCTACTTACCGGATTAAACGAGAACCACGTTTCGCGTTGCCACATTGCCGAGGCGAATCGCGCCACCCTCTTTGCTCACGCAGGAAGGGAGTAACCATGGCGGATCTCAATAGCCAGCCACTGCTCTCGATTCAAAATCTGACCAAGCATTTCCAGGTCAACAAATCGGGCTTCTTCAATAACACCAAAGGAACCGTCAAGGCGGTCGATGGCATCAGCCTCGATATCTCCGAGGGCGAGACAGTCGGTATCGTCGGTGAATCTGGTTGCGGTAAAACCACTGCAGGACGCACCTTTTTGAAGCTGATTGACCCTTCGAGCGGAAAGCTGATTTACAAGGGGCAGGACATCACAGGCTTTAACACCAAGCAGATGCGCCCGCTTCGGGCCGAGATGCAGATTATTTTTCAGGATCCATATTCCGCTCTCAACCCACGTCAGACCGTGGGCAAGATTATTTCTGCGCCATTTGAGATCCAAGGCGTCGAACCAACTGGCGGAGTCAAAGCCGAAGTTCAGCGACTGATGGAACGAGTCGGCCTCAATCCAGAACACTTCAACCGATACCCGCACGAATTTTCGGGCGGACAACGCCAGCGCATCGGTATCGCGCGCGCCATCGCCTTGAAGCCAAAGTTCATCGTCGCCGACGAGCCGGTATCGGCGTTGGACGTTTCGATTCAGGCCCAGGTCATCAACTTGCTCGAAGATCTCAAGCGCGAGGATGGAATCACAATCGCCTTCATCGCCCACGACCTCTCTGTGGTGCAACATATTTCCGACCGGGTCGTCGTGATGTATCTCGGAAAAATCATGGAAGTTGCGGCCACGGACGATCTTTATGGTTCACCGCGCCACCCATACACAAAGGCGCTTCTCTCTGCGGTTCCGCAGGCAAACCCACGAGTCGAACGCACTCGCGAGCGAATTATTTTGTCGGGAGACCTTCCAAGTCCAATGAATCCACCATCAGGATGCGTATTTAGCACTCGTTGCTGGAAGGCAACAGATAAATGCCGCACAGAAGCGCCAGAATTGCTTCAGGTGGGCGGATCAAAGGTGGCCTGCCACTTCCCTGAATAAGGGGAAAAACGCCTCAAATCGCCGTATAAGGCCGATAAAAGGTATTACCAGATGCGAATTCGCTCAGTTATTGGAGCAAACATTGCATCACCAGGCGTAGTTGCGAATGCATCGTGAAATTCGTTGAGGTTTTTCACGATTTGATTGACTCGAAACTCCGGTGGTGAGTGCGGGTCGACCGCAATCAGCTGGCGTCGAGATTCTTCCCGCATCTTCTGTAACCAGACCTGAGCCCACCCAAGGAAGACTCGTTGCTCGCCGGTGTATCCGTCGATGACGGGCGCGGGCTTTCCGGCCAAGCTCATTTGGTAGGCCTTGAAGGCGATGGTGAGGCCACCGAGGTCGCCAATATTTTCACCAATCGTCAACGCGCCATTGACCCGAATATCGGGGGCTTCGCACGGCGCTAACTGATCGAATTGCTCAATCAATTTCTTGGTGCGCTCTTCGAAGGCGGCACGATCTTCTTCGGTCCACCAATCGTTCAAGGCACCAGTGCCGTCGTACTTCGACCCCTGATCGTCAAAGCCGTGGCCGATCTCGTGACCGATGACGCCACCAATGCCGCCATAGTTGACTGCATCGTCGGCCGACTCGTTAAAGAATGGCGGTTGCAAAATTGCAGCTGGGAAAACAATCTCGTTACCACCCGGGTTGTAATACGCGTTCACCATTTGTGGCGTCATGTGCCACTCGTCCCGGTCCACTGGCTTGCCGATTTTTGCGCACTGGAAATCGTGGCTAAAGCGAGCAATGGCATCGAGGTTCGCGATCAGGTCATCGGGCGTGATAGCGAGTGCGGAGTAATCGCGCCACTTATCTGGGTAGCCAATTTTTGTGGTGAACTTATCGAGCTTCTCGAGCGCCTTGACCTTTGTTGCAGGGCTCATCCAGTCGAGTTCAGAGATGCTGGCGCGGTACGCCTCGGTCAGATTTTTCACGAGTTTGGAGACTCGAGCCTTTGCGGCTGGCGAGAAGTGTCGCTCGACATAAATCTGTCCCACGGCTTCACCGAGTGAGCCCTCGACCAGCGAGACTCCGCGTTTCCAGCGAGCGCGGAGTTCTGGAGTTCCGGACAAGACCGTGCCATAGAAAGCAAAGTTCTGATTGACGAATTCGTCAGAGAGTGAGGCCGCTCGACCAGAGAGCGCGTGCCACGCCAACCAAGCGCTCCATCGAGAGGCGTCGAATTTTTCCAACATGGACGAGAGTCCAGCGAAGAAGGAGGGCTGTCGAACAATCACATTTTCAACGACGGCAGCCGGAGTGTGGCTAGCGGTCAGCCAAGCCTCCCAATCAAAAGCCGGCGCTAAGGCCTTGAGTTCAGCAAAGCTCTTTTTGTTGTACGTCTTTTCAGCGTCACGGTCTTCCACTTGATCCCAGTGGTGGCTCGCTATCTCGGCTTCGAGCTCCAGAATCACGCGCGCTAATTCGTGACCGCCTTCGATGCCGGCGAGTTCGAACATTCTCGCCACGTGCTTGAGAAATTCTGCCCTGATCGGTTCGTATTGATCGTCGCGGTAGTACGCCTCATCCGGCAGGCTCAGACCGGATTGGCCAAAGTAGGCGATTGTCTCGTTAGGGGACATGTCATCGCTCGAGATGTACTCGTAGAAGAAGCCGCCCAATCCGCGAGTTTCAAACTCACCCAACGTTGCGATGAATTCTGGCAGGGTGCGGACTGCGAAGGCCCGGTCGAGGTCGGGCTTTACTGGCGCGGCGCCAAGTGAGTTGATGCGCTCCTCGTTCATAAAAGACTTATATAGGTCGCCAATTTTCTGACCAATAGATCCGGGAGCTTGTGGCGCGGCGGCTAGTTCTTCGATGATCTCGCGGACCTGCTTTTCGGCGTTTTCGATTAACCAGTAAAAGGCGCCGTAGGAACTCCGGTCGGAGGGAATCTCGGCGCTCTTCATCCAGCCACCGTTCACGAATCGGAAAAGGTCGTCCTGTGGGCGAACCGAGGAATCCATGTGTCCGAGCGCAATTCCGGAGCGAGTATTAAAGGCGGCGATTGTCATACACAAACTCTAGCTGAGGGGCATGTATTTCAACTTTCAACTAATTTAGCTTTGACGTAAACTTGGGTTATGGCATCAAAAGCAGAGACACCGCGTTGGCTTAACCCGCGCGAAATGAAGGCCTGGCGGTCGTACATCATCGCCTCGCGTCGCCTGCTTGAAGCGTTAGATAACGACCTGGTCGGCCACGATCTATCCATGGCGGATTACGAGGTTTTGGCCCAACTCAGCGATGCGCCGGGCCGCCGAATGCGCATGAGCGATTTGGCCGAGTTGGCCATGATTTCTAAGTCTCGGCTCTCACACCGAATGAAGGTCATGGAGCAAGCCGGTTGGGTACGGCGCGAAGAGTGCAAGGAAGATAAGCGCGGCAGCTGGGCCATCATGACCGATCGCGGCTGGAAGGCAATCGTCAAGGCAGCGCCAGACCATGTGGAAAGTGTCCGCAATAGATTCCTGGACCATTTGACGGTGAAGGATCAAGAGGATGCGGCCAAGATATTTGACCGGTTAATTTCAGAACTTCGTGGTCAGTACATTGAAGAGAGCGCGCCCGCCAAGAAAAGCCCGGCGGCGGGTACTCGTCGCGCGAAAAAGTAGGCGGCTTAGTCAAAGTCATTGAGGGCTAGCCGGATTTATCGCTATTCAGATTTACGGCAATAAAAAACCCCGCTGCTTGCGCAGCGGGGTTTTTTAATAAGCGATGCTTACTTAGCAGCAGCCTTCTTGCGACGACGCTTTGGAGCAGCCTTTGCAGGAGCAGCCTTCTTAGCAGCTGCCTTCTTGCGGCGCTTTGGAGCAGCCTTCTTAGCTGTTGAAGCAGCCTTCTTACGACGCTTTGGAGCTGCCTTCTTAGCAGCTGCCTTCTTGCGGCGCTTTGGAGCAGCCTTCTTAGCAGCTGCTGGAGCTGCCTTCTTGCGGCGCTTTGGAGCTGCCTTCTTTGCT
>Ga0214170_1000118_pt1 | contig 33923 bp, 28 predicted proteins | sample TroBogEpilimnion_2_FD_153008 | JGI IMG/M metagenome (GOLD analysis project Ga0214170, IMG submission 153008) | Freshwater microbial communities from Trout Bog Lake, WI - 27JUN2007 epilimnion | ecosystem: Environmental > Aquatic > Freshwater > Lake > Epilimnion/Euphotic zone | place: Trout Bog... | reverse complement strand
GGTAGCCATAAGACGTGCAATGTGATCCTCTAGATCTGGACCTTCAATATTGTCTTCAAGAGACTCTGCTGAAAGTTCCCAGTCAAGACGGAGCTTGCGAGTTGTAAGAGAGACCTTGTTAAAGGTTGCATTCTGTGCTGTGAATGTTGATCCATTAGCGTTAGAATATGTACCTGTAGATGCCACGTAGTCACGTGGATTCTCTTCTTGTGCAACTGTCATGATACGTTGTCCAACTGCAACACGATCAATTTCGGTTGTGTTTGAACGCATACGGATTGTACGAGCTGTCTTAGCCAAGATTGTTGCATCCCACATGTAATCCAAGAAGCGATTAGCCTGGTCTGGATAGAGGAGACCGTTACCTGAGAGGGTAGAAGAGTCTGTTGATGCATTGACTGAAGAAGATCCTAGATCTGTTGTATCAATTACTTTTTGTAGAAGTTCATTACTCATATTTATTTCACCACCTTATTTTTTCTATATTTTTTTATATGCTAGAAGCACTGAGGAAAGCACCTTGCCATATATTCTGTTTTGGTTTTGTTTGACCCATTGGAGCGTCAACTCCGATGGACTTCTGAACTGCAGTAGCTGATTCAAACCCCTTTAGGGAATGCTCAACATATTCAATCTTGCCGAACATGTCAGTTACTGACTTACTTAGTGCCTCATACTTTGCAACGAGATCTTCATTTGACTTCTGCACATCCTCATATGCTTTTGACAAACGAGCCATTTCAGCTCTTGTTTCGTTTACAATGTTGTACATGTCCTGAACTGTTGCTGCGTGAGTAGCATAGTTCTCATTAGACTTTGTTAGTGACTCACCAAAGAAGGTCTTCATGTCTGAGAGCATTTTCTCAAAATCAAGTGCATCTTCAACTTCAGAGATTTCTGCAGCCTTTTCAACTGTAGTATCTGTAGTTTCTGAAACTTCTGAAACTTCTTCGGCTGGAGTCTCTACATCAGCTGCAACTTCTGCAACTTCTGCATTTGTATCTTCTGCCATTTTGTTACCTCCTTCTGTGAGCGAAATATCATCACTCTTTTTAAGTCCGTTTTCAAACGTGACTTTTTTCTTGCTATTTTGATCAGGATAAAGATTAATAGTTTCATTGCTATTAATTACATTCCCCGCCAAACCTGGTGCTGCACTCTCTGTGTCTGCATGATCAGGACCTGGTGCATCATCTTTCTTAAAATAAGAATCAATTACTTTTTCAATTGCTTCAAATTTTTCTGAATCCTTTTGTTCAACCCAGCCAATGTTTGTCATAGGTGCATCGCACACAACGCAATCTTTTGACATGGCCTCTGATGTTGAAGCAACTTCATCTTGCTTACACCAAAAAACATTTTCTAAAATGATGCCTTCAACCATTCCCTTAACCATTGTGCTGCCATCTGTATTCTTTTGAATAGAAAAAAAGTTAGCTAGCTGATTTGCTGGGGAATCTACAAGACTCAACTCATGCAAATCATAATCATGGATAACTCTACGAGTTTCTCCAGTTCCGTCATCAGCCTTCTCCATCTTTGCATCATTGATGTTTCCACCAATAGAAAAACCTGAATAAGTTCCATCAAGAACTTTTTCCCAAGCATCCTGTGCACCCTTAGAGATGTAAGCTGTTACGTAAATACCATTGTATTTCTTCTGTGTTTCTGGATCAAAAAATGTATCTTCTTTAAAATCAACCATCTTGCCAACTGCTGTTGGGCCATGCATTTCACGGATATTTCCTCTGAAATTATCAAATGCTTTTTTGCTTGCTTCAGCTTTAACAATATCTCCATGACGATCAACATTGTCTAGGGATGCAAAGCCAGATACGGTTCTCTTTTCCTTATTAACTTTAGTAATAGGAAAATGAAGAGCCATGGATGACTCGCTATTTTGCCAATAAGTTTTTTGAATTTCCATATGTAAATAAATAATAGCAATATTTATAAATAAAGCATAATTTTGATAAATATTATTTTATAATACCGCTATTGATTTGGATGACTTTTTTGACATCCGCCCCTTCTGGCTTATAAGTTTTTTCAGGAATGCTCTCTGGAACTCCAGGGTCATTGTCTTCAATATTTGCCAAATAAGGAGTGTTGATATGTGAATCTGGAGTAATATTTGGATTAGCCATAGAGTTATGAGATACCAATCCACCTGTTACAAACCCAACCACTACATACCCCAAATGGGGCAAATCGTGCTGAAAGCCTGTTGCTGCCCATGCTGAAAATGATCCTGTAAGGGCAATACCTAATGTTTTTGCATCAAATATTTGAAACTTAAAATGGTGCTTTAAACTCATAGCGTACCCTTCAATTCATCATAAATAATTTGAGGAAGAGGACCTGTAACCTTAATTCCCTGTTTAGTTTCATATTTTACTAATGCTGCTTGTGTTTGAGTATTCATTGTTCCAGTAACATAGTTTACTGGCAAAAGTCCCGCCTTTTGTAAAGCCTTTTCAACTGCCATAACAGCATCACTTTGTTGTCCAAGATTGAATGCTGTAGAGCTTGTTGGAAATGGTGGTGCTACAAAAACTGTAGTAGATTTAGTTGTTGCGGTTGGTGTAGTTGTCAACATACCGCTGTGAATAGCACCTGTAGCTGACGCTACTGCTGCACCTGTTCCTCCAACTACTGCTGTCGCTTTCTTGCTTGTAACGCCCTTTGAAACGGGTTTTAAAGGTGTTGGGTATTTTGGTCTAACGATAGCAGATATAAAAAGATATGGTCTATGAACTCTCCAGCATCCGCTTTCATGAATTGAATCATTTGGATTTCCAGTATTAAAACCAATTGTTGTAATGCCATCTGCTGAAGCAGCTTCTAATATTTCTACGTGATCAACAACACCATCACTATTCCAGTCATAGAAAACTAAATCCCCTGGTTGGCCTTGATATTTATTTACAACTAAACCTTGTCGTTGAAACCAAGGTAGTGCTGCTGGATTATAAGAAAAACCTTTAGGAGTTTGTGCAGCAATTAAATATGAAAGTCCAACTTGTGCAAAACACCAACTAACTCCCATTGCACAATATGGAGCATCTTTTATACCGTACCAATCACCGTATGGATTTTCATCTTGAGCACCTGCGTGAAAACCAATTTGGCTACGTGCAACATTTAAAACATCTAACGCCGTAGACATTTGTTAGTTTCCTTCTTGAGGTCCCTCACCCTTAGCATTACGGGCGGTTCCCATTTTATCTGGAGCATTCAAAGTTCTATTTTGATCACGTGTTTTATTTCCACTTGCATCTGATGCTGCATCCGATGCTTGCTTTGGATTAAGAACAAGAACTGCATCACCAGTAGAAATTGGAGGCAATCCCTTACGTGCACGAACTTCATTAGGAAGAATAACTTGATCTTTAAGATAACGATCATCAATACGAGATTGTGTCTCTTCATCTGTAAGTGCAAGTTCGTTAAATCTGAGAACAAATGCGTCTGTAAATTCTTTGATTATTAGATTAATCTTAAATTCAAGTTCTTCTTGACGTGGACGACATACCTGCTCTTTAAATGTCTTATCTGCATCTTTAGCATTTGCTAGAGATACATTTGCAGGCATTCCAAGCTTTGATACTGGAACACGGTGAGATAGAAGAATACGATCTCTGTTTTCTACCGCATAGTTTCTGAATGAAGAATCCTGAATTCCCGCTTCAATTGGCTCCATGTTAAATTCAACACGACCCTGTTCACCATCTGATGGTAGTGGGATGTAAAGAGTTCTATGGTTTCTACCCTTAAGTCCTGTTTGGAAAAATTCAAGCAATTTACGCTCTGAATCAGCAGTAAGCTTAGCACCTTTAACTGTGATGATATAGCGTGGAACAGCTTTATTTTCAAAGTAATCTAGATTGAAACGCTGAGCAAACTCATCACCAGCAACGGCGTTCTTAGCTGATAGCACATCTGGAATTCCATAGTATGTATTTGATGGAGTAAAGACTTTAAAGTGAATGACTTCATTTGGCTGTGGATCCGTTCCAATCTGGTCTGGAGTTTCTGTATCTCCAAAATTTCTAAAGAATGTGTATCTGTTGTAAACAACTTGTACAAATCCGTCACGGTGACGGCGGATACGCATTGTTGTTGTAGGAATATGACCAACATATCCAATCTTACCTGTAGAAGTACGACCAATTTCCATGTAAGCATTTCCTGTTGATTCTAAGTCAACGAAAATCTTTTTCATTGTTTCTGTAAATGAATCATCTGAGTTCATTGACTCTAGGTGATCTCGCAATTCTTCTTTAAGTTGTTCAAGCTTGCTACGAAGTTTATCAAGAGCCTTTGGACTCTTATCCATTGCATCTTCAACTTTTTGCTTGGTTGCCCAAGTCTCTTCAAACTTATAGCCAAGACCAATAACGTTTGCAGCCTTAGCATTTACAGCAGAGTGGTGATATGGAGAAATATCATAAAGCTGTGCTAGGTAAAGAATGTTGTATGGTGGTTGTACGATTTGAAAAAGAGAGTATCCTGTAAGATCAAGTGGATCAAGTTTCTTTGACTTTGCATCATCAATACCTGTAAATGACTTTTGCATTCTATTAACTTGACGACGGAAATTAGGGCTTAGTCCCTCCGCCTTTTTAATATCTTCCCATGTTGCATTAAACGGATCACCAAAATCATGTTCTACTGTATGAACTGGTGCATCCATTTTAACTGTGATGCCCTTATCGTCATCATCCATACTGTCATCAATTTTTAAACTAGCCAAGCTTCATCTCCCTCATTTCTTTTACATAATCCATCATTGCTGGAAGATCATGTTCATCTGGAACAAGTCCCATTTCCATTCTTTGTCTTTGAATTTCAAGCTCTTCATCTGTAACTGGTCTATGACCCGCCATAAATAATGGTTCACCGTCTTCTAGGCCGTAGTGTCTGGCAGCATCTTTAAGCTTTTTAATCTGGCGAATATCGCCTTTCATGGACGGGATACTCAAATAAGCACCATCTTCATCCATAACAACCTTGCCATCTGGCATCTGCCATATATACAATCCCCAGTTAACTTCATCAACGGGGGTAATCTTCATTTTACCCATATGCCTATAATACCATGTAACTATCAAAAATGGTACATATGACTGCCATTTTTAAAAGATATGGTTATGTGCAATGACAGGTACACCGCCATTTATGCTTGTTGCAGAGGTTCCAAAGTACTCAGAAATGGCACCAAGCGTTGTAACACTATCGTAAACAATAGAATTGCTTGTTGAAATGTAAGACAAGTATCTATTTTGAATATCTGTAGATGCAAGTATGCCTGGGAATAAAGTAAAATAACCATACATTGCTTGAGGTGAATTTGCAGTTCCATCAGCACTAGCATTTACATAAATTGGATTAGATGTAGATGTATTATAAGTTATTGCAACATAATATGTTTCTCCTGGAACAATTGTGTATTGTCCAGAACTTTGTAAGAAGCCGTTTACATATAGGCTTCCATTAGACCCTAGATTGCTTATAAGAGTACTTGTAGAAGGGTTTACATATAAATCTACTCCCGCCACCGTTGTTGTGTCTAAAATGGCTGCTAGGGTCGTGCTTGTGCTAGATTCATATCTAAACCAGAATTCAATAGTCTGATAACTTGTATTATTAACAGATTTAATAATAGCTGATCCTGTAGTACCAGATCCTGGGGTTTGATTAACAAAGTGTACTCCAAGATTTCTTTCCTTGGATAGAATATTGTTATTATCTTCTCTAATCATATATGTCTGACTTGAGGCTGGGGACAAAATAAATCCTCCAGAATCTGCAGCAACACTCAAACTCTTATAAATAGTTGCAGATAGATTATCTAATCTTGGCTGCAAAGCCTGTGATGTATCCAAAGAACTAATTTGAACTCTGATCAAAAGTTGTGCACTTGAAGCAGTTGAAGCATGAGATAAGAAATTAGGAACAATTTGATTGCTATAAACTTGATTCCAAGTTAATCCGCCATCGTAAGATGACGATACTGAAACAAATTGTGAAGATATTGTTGAATCTGGATTTGATCCAGAATCCCAAGATATGCTTGTTCCCGCAAAATTTGTATATTGAACAATTGGGAAGTTGTAATACCAAGTTCCAGTAAGTTGTCCTGCATTTGCAGTGCTTTGAATTGTCAGTCCACCATCTGTTATTAGATTGTTAAATACACCTTGACTGTAATCTTTAACAGTTTTAAATTTCTTTTGAAGATGAATCATATTAGAGTTTTCAGTAAGATCAATATGATAAGCACTTGTATTTTGTACAAAATACTCTGGAGATGAATCAACATTTGCCCAAATTAGATGATTTCTTATTTCATTTAAAGATAGCTTTCTTGTATAAAAAGCTAAATCGTTAATAATAAACTCTTCTCCTGTTTGGGCGGGACCTATCTGATATTTAACATAAGTAGTATTAGTTGTACTAAACTGGAAGTTATTTGGCAGATCAATAGTTTCATCAGATATACCATTTACCATAATCTGTATTGAACGTTCTGCATAAGTTATAAACAAATGAATCTTTTGATCCCAAGAATGTATTTGTTTCTTTGTTGTATAAGTTCCCGTGCTTCCGCTTATAGTAAAATAAATATGATCATTGTTAGCATATACTTGAGCTATTGTATTACCCGCATTTATTACATTAAATAAATTAACATTTGTGGTAGGATTTTGCGGGAATTGAAGCCACATCTCTGCTCCAAATACCCCTTCTTCATAATTTTGACTAAAAAAATCATATATATCAAAAATACTAATTACAGATGATGGTGTTATTTTACAACCACTATAATTTGTATCACCAAATAATCTAGCATTAAGGGTTACAATATCTTGAAATACTGGTAATTCTGTGCCAAATGCCACAGCTGCTTGATTTTGATTTACTGAAACATCTTGAAGATAAAAAGATCCTGGATCAAATCCATATGTTCCTTCTGTATTAAGCCATTGTTGGTATGTATTATATTCTTCCAAAATGGTGGCATATGTTCTTAGATTAACTGTACCTGTTAAAGGCCAATAAGCTATAGGATCATCTCTGAGTACCGCTTGCTTATATGACATTATGCAGTCCTTGTCCAGGTACTTGTACCAATAGATGTAAATGTATGAACGGTGTATCCGTTAAAAGTTGAAATTGATCCGCCTGTTGCTGTTAATGAACCTGTTGGATATGAGATAATTACTATTCCAGAACCGCCAGATCCTGCAGTAGCATTGTCTCCCGAACCGCTTCCACCATTACCAGTATTTGCCGTAGCATTTGGCTTTGCACTTTGTCCAGTGCCAGCTTGTCCACCAGGTCCGCCAGCAGCATATGTACCATAATTTGAACCATTAATTTGATATGTTAATCCTGAACCTCCAGCTCCACCATATACACCTGAAGTTCCTGCACTACCTGCACCTCCACCACCACCGCCATAGTTTGCATCTGTGTATGAAGATCCACCACCACCATTATTTCCAGTTCCGTATCCATAAGTTGAATTTTGCGTAGTTGATCCACCTAATTGAGATGTGCTCTGACAACCTCCGCCACCGCCTGATCCACCATTTCCACCATTTCCACCACCATAAGCAGTTCCTTGACCGCCACCTAGTGCAGTGTAACCTAACGCCGAAGATGCATTTCCAGCATTTCCATTTCCATTTGTAGGCGTAGCATTACCTCCAGCACCTACAACTACTGAATAAGAAGTTATTAAAGCATTATATGTAGATGCTACATATCCACCTGCTCCGCCACCACCGCCAGCTGATGAACCACCTGCTCCGCCACCACCAACGACAAGTACATTGACTGCTTTTCCTGCTGTCAATGGTGTTACAGCTGAAGATGAAAAAGAAAGAGAAGAAGGACCTGCTCCATTTATTGCTCCAACTTGAAATGTATAAGATGTTGAGCTGCTTAATCCAGTTACTGATATTGGAGAAGTATCTCCCAAGCCTACGAAGTTTCCTGGATTTGATATTACAAAATAATCTGATGGAGGCTGATTTGATGCTGGAGTAAAACTAACTGTTGCACCATTTGTTATAGCTGTTGCAGTTCCAATTGTTGGAGCTGTTGTGGGTTGAACTGGTAATGCAAATTTATTTTTTATAGCATTATAATTTCCAATAATTTCTGTTGATGAAAGTTGACGGTTATACATTCTTACATTTGAAACAGCAATATTACCATAATAACCACCATTTATCCAGTTTGCTAGTGCAAATAGATTATTTGCATATCCTGGAGGAGTTGTAGTAGTACCATATACTTGACTCATAGTTTGAAGAACACCATCAATCCAAATTTGATTTGATGATGGTATTGATCCAGATTTTGTCATAACAAAAGCATAATGATGATAATTTCCAGCTAAATTTAAAGAATTTACTTGAGAAGAAGTTAATCCATATAAATCTCCTGCTCCTGTATTATATCCTAAACTTCCGCCCGCTGTCCAAATATCATACGTTGTAAAACCACAGAACATTCCATTATTTGCATTGTTGACATTAATCCATTTTGCCCAAAGATCTATTGTAACTACTGATGCAGATGCAAGTTGTGTTGCTGTAACAGTTCCATAATTTGATGAACCATCAAATACTATAGAGCCTCCATTATCTGTAGAGAAACTTGGAGTTCCATTCCATGTCATATTATTTGCATTACCACTTGTATCTGTTACTGATGTTGGTCCAGTTCCTCCATAGTAATTTGTATTTGAAAAATCATATTCAAATATTAATCCACTTGTTGCTGTTCCTATAGGCAATCTTTCATATAGAGCATTATAATTTTGAAGAACTTCTGCAGCAGTTAATGCAGTATTGTATAAAGCAAAGAAATTAATTTCACCTTTATAAAACCCCGCATAACCTTCACCTAAATAGGCTGTTGATACTGATGTTAAAGCAGTTGGATATGAATTAGCTACACTTCCTCCAGCCACTCCATTTTTATACCATGTTATAGTTGATGGACTTCTTACAAGAGTAATTACAGCCATTTCATTTTCTTTTACAGTAAAAGAAGAGTTAACTCCTTGATATGTTGCACCATTTCCACCACTTGTTCCAAAATAATAATTAAAATCACCTGTTGTTTCATGAGTAATAGTTCCATACCCAGCATATTCGTGATTGTATGGATTTCTTCTTTGTCCATCTGTTTCCATAGGTTTTAAAACCATTACTATAGTCTGATTAGATGCAAAGTTAAATGGAGATGTGCTGAATGATGCGTAGGATGATGAACCATCAAAAGAAGCATATTTATTACTTATTGATACACCAGAAAGTGTAGCATTAGAATTACCCTTAAGATCATATAGGGTTGTTCCAGAGCCTGGATAAGATGATTGTGAATACGTATCATAACATAAAACTAAACCACGTGTAACAAGTCTTCTATCACTTGAAGCAGTAGAAGATACAAGAAATGATCCCGCCACTTTTGCCTCCTAAGCAATATCTCCGACTACGTACCAAGTATCTGTTGCAACTTTTATAATTGTAGCAGAAGAATATTGTGCTCTAAGTCTTGGTGCTGTTGAAGTAGTTGCATTTGAGGCAATTGTTGTTGTTCCTGATGTTACTGCTTGTATTGTTGTGGTTCCCGTTCCAGTTTGAATAACTGTTAAAGATGCACCTACTGCATATGCAACAGAAGCATTTGTCGGGATATTAAAAGTATTTGCAGATGAGTTATTCATTAAAACAATTCCTGTTGCATCTGAAAGAACAGAAGTATAAGAAGTTCCTGTTTGTGAATTAACAGAATAGATAAGATATGGATTTGTAAATGTTCCTGTAAATCCAGATACTGTCATTGTTCCAGTTACCGTTAGATTTCCATTTACAGTTGTTGCACCAATTGATAATGTTCCTGTAGAAGTTATGGCTCCAGTGTTATCAATACGTAATCTTTCTAAGATGCTACCGCCATCAGCTTTTGTGCTAAAAATCATAGTTCCGCCACGGTTATTGGCAGTTGTTCCTGATGTAAAAACATCTATTTGAGAAATTGATTTGTTTGAAGCAAGTGTATTTCCATCTGCACCAAACACTATAGTTGAATAATTTGCAGCAGAGTCACTAGAAGTATTAACTAATTCAACAACTCCACCTGCTGGACCAGAACCACCTAATGTTAAATATTGACCTGAAGGAGCACTTCTTACATTTGCTGAAGATCTATTAATTGCCACATTTCCAGTTGAATCAACTGTGACAAGTGGTGTTACAGAATAATTTTGTATTTGAAATATATTAGCAGTTTGAGATGCTGCTGCACGAATAATATATCCAGTTGATGATGGGTTTGTTAACTGAATAAATTGACTGGTAACTGTAGGAAGAAGTGGGGCTACTGATTGCCATGTAGATCCATCCCATACTTGAATGCTTTTAGCCATTATCCACCTACCTGTGCACGAGTATATCTAACAATAATTAATCCTGATCCGCCATTACCGCCTGCACCTTCAATGCTACTGGTGTTATTATATCCACCACCGCCACCGCCAGAACCTGTGTTTGGTATTCCTGGAGTTCCACCCAAAACAATATAGTTATTTCCTGATCCTGGACCTGCAGTTATATTGCTTACACCAAACCCACCTTGTCCACCACCGCCAAGACCGCCAGTTCCTGTGATTTGAGTTGCAATACTTCTTAATCCTCCGCCACCGCCACCTGCTATATATGTACCATTTGCAGTAGCTGCTGACCATCCTGGGATAAATGACATGACTGGATTTATTGCAGTAAGCCAAGAAGAATAGTTAGTGGTTCCATTTCCACCATTACCTGCTATGCTTGAAGTTCCATTTGTTCCAACCACTCCTGAACCACCACCGCCTGAACCATAATTACCATTTCCAGCAGATGATCCTCCAGCAAAGCCATTACTTGCTGTTCCAGCAGTGCTTGATGCAGCTCCAGATCCACCACCAGATGCACCATTTCCGCCATTTGCTGAGTAACCGCCACCGCTACCGCCACCTACTACAGAAGCTAAAGAACCAAATTGAGAGCTTTGTCCATTTTGTCCACTTGGATAATTTCCATTTAGTCCATCATAACCTCCAACACCGCCTAATCCAACTGTTGCTAGGTAGGATGTTGGTGTTAATGATTGTGATGAAAATAGAGTTACTCCACCAGCTCCACCACCACCTCCGATAGTTTCTCCACCACCGCCACCACCACCAATTACTAAAATATCAGCAGTTAAATTAGTTCCAACATGAAGATAACCTGTTGAAGTAAATACACGATAATAATATGTTGCATCTGATGCAAGTAAACCACCAGCAACTGCTGATGTAGGATATACATCTACTGGAAACCAACCATAGCTTGTATATTTAAATAATTGTTGAAGAGTTGTATCAAAATAAGTATCACCAAGATATGCTGAAGATGGGCGGGATGTAAAATCTACCCCTGATGAACCATGATCTCTAGATCTACTCATTTATTACCCTCCAACTTTTCTAATCTTGCAGTTAGTTCTTGAATAGCTGAAACAAGAATTGGAATTAAATGTGTTTCTGCAAGTCCAAGAAAACTTTCTTCTTCAACAATTATATCTCCATTTTCATCTTTGATGGCTTCTCTTGAATTAGATTTAACAATATTATCTGCCCATTTTTTACCTTTTATTGCTTTTTGAACTTCTTGAGCAACAAATCCAATTGTTTTTCCTTCAACAAAATTATGACCTTCTCTGAGAATTTTGCCATTTTTATCTTTAATATCTTTTTGTTTTTTCCAATCAAACTCTACTGGTCGCAAAGACTTAACAATTCCTAATCCGCCTTCTAATGTTTTAATATTTTCCTTATATTTTTTGTCAGAAGTTGCAATTGATGAAGATGTTGCAAATATCTGTGAATTAACTTGAAGTTTATAGGCAGCATTATTATTTGTGCTATAACCAATCATTACACAGTTATTGCCATCTATCCACATTCTTAATGTTGCACCTGAAGTTCCATTAACAACCGTACCACCATAAAATAAATGAGATCCTGAACCAGGAGCTAAACTATAAAATTTTGTCCATTCATTATCTGCAACAATAATTTGTTGTTTATTAGTATCACTATATGCAGACATTGTAAAACTTACTGTAGGATTATAACCTTTAAGATATGTATCTCCAGCAACACCTATTTGAATTGCTGGACTTGCACTTTCTGATCCAACAATTTGTTCTGAAGTAAACATTCTTATACCGCCACCGCCACGTGACCATAAATCTAAAAATCCTTTAACATCACCAGATGTTGTATTAAATTTTGTTCCTTTAATGCCAGCAAAGGCAGTAATTGAAGGGTATGTATTTTGATAATTTCCCTCAAATATAATTCCTCCGCCAACCGATGCTGATAAAGGTCTTGAATCTCTTATTGCAAGATTAGCTGCTTCCCAAGGATACATTCCTGTTGCAGTTGTATTTTGAACGGTTAAATAATTTTGATTTTGTGCAGCATAAGTATTTCCAACAATAATTCTTCCATAAGCATCTATTTTAAATAAATTATTAGTAGAATAATTATTTATGTCAAGCAAATCTGCAGTTTGATTAAAAGCAGCATTAACTGTAATTGGCGTAAGTGCAGCATTTGATGGAGAGAATGTTTGTGCTCCAGTAAATGTATTTGTTGTAGTTGTTGCTGTAGTTCCAGAAACTGAATTTAAATTAGTAACAGAAATAATTTCAACAATGTCATTTACTACCGCTGCAGTATTTAAGTTTACTTGAATAGAGTTAGTTGTTGTATAGTCTGTATTTTTAACAAGTAGGGATCCGTTAAGAAATACCTGCTCATATCCATCTACAAACGCTAAAGATGCTGTAAAGGCTTGTTGACCTCCCGTCGCCGTTATTGTTGTACGGCGAATAATATTTGGGTCAAAAGAAGTTTCACTTGATGCAGAGTTAATCCAAATTGTTCCTATTGATGGATTAAGCGGAGCTGTAGGAGAATAGCTTGCACCTGACAATAAGCTAGATACAAGAATAGGAATATATTGAGTTCCCGTTGCACTATATAGTATTTTACCTGTTTGGCCATCAGTTGATGTTGTATCACCAACTATAACTCCTGTATCAGCACTTAATGTTGGAGCTGAAAGGGGGATAGAATAGTTAAAATTCTGTTTGTCTAGAGGCATAAGCCACTACCACCTTTCTTTAAGCTTGAGCCTCAGTCCAAGCGATACGTCCAATTACCTGTGCTGGAGCTGAAGAAAGATTTGTTACAACAATTGTAAGCACATCTGGGCCATCAGGATATCCATTTTGTCCTGCATAAGCAGGAGTTCCAAGACCTCCGCCACCAAGAACTGCGTTACCAAGATCACGAAGTGATGAAAGGTCAAGTTCTGTTGTCTGGTTAGCAAAGAATCCACCAGTTACTTCACCACCAGTTACAGAATATGCACCTGCATTTCCACCATTTGTAGCATTTGGAGAATAATCTGCAATCTGTGCAAGAGATGATGTAAGTGAACCATAAACGTTACCAACAGCATTTGTCCATTGCTTATAAGCAAATACTGAAGGTGATCCAGTTGTGCTATATGATGTTGAATATGTGCTTGCTACTGTAAATGTTGTAGATGATGGTACAGATGTAATAGTATATGTTCCATTATAACCAGTTGAAGATGTAACACCAGATATTACTACCTGATCTGTTGTATTAAGTCCATGAGGTGTTGTAGTTGTATAAGTTACAACTGAACCTGTTCCTGATGCTGTTGATAGATAAATTGAAGCACCTTGTGTATTTCCAAATACTGTTTGTGATCCTCCAAATGGTTGAGCATTAATATATCCTCTTACAAGAATGTTACCAGTTTGGGTATTCAGTAGTGATACATCAAGTGTAGACAAAATCAGCTGGGCACGATTTAGAAGGTCTCTTTGACCAAATCCCGCACCAATACCATTATCTACAGATGGAGCCAAGCGAATTGATAGCAAAGCTCTTGTATTATTTCCAGTCAATGTTAGAGTGCCACTTGAAATAGTTCCCGTAGGATTTGGACTAATTGTAAAGTTAGTAGTATTAACAACAGAAGTTACATATGTTCCTGCAGCAATATTTGTTCCAGAAACTATCATTCCTGGCAAAACGTTTGCCGTAGTGTTTGCACCTGTTCCTGACAATGTTATTGTGTTTGAACCAGAAGAACCAGATGCAGATCCCGCAAATGTTAGAAGTGAAGCTGGGATTGAAACTGGAGTCTGTTGTCCATATGTAAACAAGAGAGACTTATCAGGTGTAAATCCACCATCCATGATTGCTGCAGTACCCCAGTGTGAGATAGTTGGAGCATATGTTGGATAAGCAAATTCAACTGCATTTGGTGCAGATGCTGTATAAGTATAAGCTTGACCCGAAGTTGCACCCATAGGTGCTGCAATTACTGTAGGGTTAGTTGTAAGTGCACCTTGAGATAATGTTAGTGTAGTTCCACTAATACCAGCAATAAATGTTCCATCTGGGAATGATAGAGGAGCAATAATTCTTTGTCCTACTTGCAATCCCGATGATGAAGAAACTGATGCCATATTTGAACCAATTGCAACTGTTAGAGCAAGCGATGAGTTACCAGCTTGTCCACGTGTCAATCCTGTAAAGGTTGTTGAGGTTGTACCTGTATAGTTAATATATTCGTAGGAAGTATTTGAACTTCCCGCATTTCCTCTAATAACAAGTGTTCCTGATGATGGGAATCCTGATGTAGATGCTACGTTGATAGAAGTATCTGCAGAACCAACTGCTGATGTCAAATATGTAGCTGGAGGAAGAGTAGAACTCTCATAACGACCAGGAATGTTACCTGAACGCATGTATGCTTCAGAGTTTACGTTATTGTTAGGCATCTTGTGTGCATAGACAATATTACCGTCAGTTGCACGAACACCATAACGAACAAATCCTGCACCATACCAAGAGAAATCAATATACCACATCTGCATCTTTGAAAGATCAATATTATATCCTGAAGGACCTGTTCCATCAAGCTTATCAATGTTAAATGATGATTGTGGGATAACTGTTTCAATTGTCTTAGAACAAATAATATAGTTATCAGTTGTTCCACGATATGCAGGGGAAATATTAATTGTTGTATCAGAAAGAATATCTGTTACACGATATGATTGTCCACGAATAACAATGTAATCACCTGGAATCAATTGCTTTGAGAATGTTGTAGGGAATGAAGAGTTTGTTTGGGTTACAGAATGTGAACCATTTGTTGCAGATACTTTACCAGCAAGCTGGAATACTGAGTTTCTACGAACAACACTTAGTGTTTGTCCATCAAATTGCCAATATACACCATTTTGTGTATCAAATAGTCCCATGCGGTTCTTAGCACCATACCAACCAGTTACTTGAACAAAGTATGTTCCAGATGCTGGTGATGCTGCAGGTACTGACAAAGCTGTATATGTAAATGTGTTATATCCAGTAACACCCGTCACTGTAAATGTACCATTGTATGAAGTTTCATTTGCACCATAAATTGTTACTGTTGTGCCAACCTGAAGATTATGTTGTTCTTTTGTTTGAACAGTAACTGCTGTACCAGAAGATGTGATTGAATCTACTGTTAGGTTAGGCTTAATAATTGTACCCGTTGACATTTGAATACCCTTACCTGATTGGTAACGGAAATAACGACGAGTTTGGCGAATAGCTGATTCAAAGTTAGAAGATCCATTAGATGAGAAGATAACTCCACCATCAAATGGGCGGTGTAGGAATTGACCTTGTGGGCGTACATAAATAGCAGCTGAAGTTGTTGTCAATGTTCCTGTAATAGTTGAAGGAGTATATACGTTAAATGATGTTGGGCTATTAATTGTTGCCACAACAAATGCACCATTTGGCACATATCCTGTTGATGAAGTAATTCCAGTAATTGCAATTTCATTACCAATTGCCAAGCCATGGTTTACAGTTGTTGTAATTGTCATACCATTACCTGAAGAAATAGTAGAAATTGTTGGAGCTGTACCAATTTGTGAACCTGAATAAAACGCTCCAGCATAGATTGCAGTCTTATTAGCATCTAGGACAGATGTAATTGTTGTTGAGTTAGCTGCACGTGCTGTATATGTAAAGTGTGTTGAATCTGCAACAGTATCAACAATATAGTTACCGTTAGCAATTGAAAGATATGTATCTTGAACTACGATTGGAGTTCCCGCTGACATAAAGTGTGGGGTTGAAGTTGTTACGGTTACCGTACGTGAACCTGTTGAAATAGTCATGCTTGACAAGTTACCAATATTAGGTACTGTCTGATATCCAAGAGGACGGTTATTAATCAAAGCTAAATTTTCCCACTTAGAAACCTGTGTACCATACTCAAAGTCAGTATCAATAAGAGATTGTGGTGTAGATACACGGAACTTGCCAACTGGGTCAAGTTGCTCTTCAGCTGGACGCATATCTTCAGAATACTCATCAAGTGTAACTTGAATCTTATCGGTAGCAGACATTGTTGAAGTGTTATAGTTCAAAACAATTGTTGTAGTTCCTGTTGCACCAGACATATTTGTAGTATAACTTGTAGCTTTCAGACTAGGATCTGAGAAGTTGAAAATTACCTTGTTTTGTGTAACGTTGGTAATAAGAAGCAAACGCTCTTGTGGGATATATCGGTTATTAAGAACCAATGTTTTAGTAGACGGTGTAAATGTATACTGTGTATCTAGTAATATCTTTCTTGCCATGTCTTTATGCTCCTAGTAATATGTCCGCTGGTTTAAACGGATAAGATTTGTATGCTGTATTTATTGCTGGTCCTGGCATAAGTCTTGCGTCAAATGTAGAACCTGCAGGCGGGACTTCTGAGAAAAGTATGTACCCATCTGAATCTATTTGAAAACCATATCTTGGAAGAGGTGATTGCCAAACATATTCTGCAAAATCCACTGTTTGAATTATACCATTAACACTTAGTAAAAGCCTAAGTGGATTGGTTATAGATAATTGATTAGACTGATAGGTAGGCAGGAATCTAATTTCAATCCCGTCAAATTGACCCGCAATGGAATCAAGTGGGATTATGTCAGTAGTTCCGTTATTTGCTACATCTCTAGCCTTTGTCATTTATCTATTGGACGGGAAATTCTAAAAGTTCCCATTCTCCTGTCTTATCATTCCAATTGTAAGGTTGAGTTACATCTGGAATTGGGGTGGGTGCAACCCAATAGCCTAGGTCTTCATCAAAAGTCCATGACTTAAAAGGTTGTGGTAAATCAGTATTAGGTTTAGTTGCCATTGTTGTTGCCTCCTATTCTATTATATTGTATTATCCTACTAATGCAGCAATTTCATCTGCAGTTAGGCCGAGTTTAGCAAGCTTAGCATTTGCTGATTCAAGAGCTGCTGCTTTTGCAGCATCTGCTTCTGCCTGTGCAGCTTGTTGAGCAGCAAAATCTTCTTGCATCTTTTGTTGAGCTGCAATTTCATCTGCTGTCATTGGGCGGGTAGTTGAAATACCTGTTGAACAATCTACTTCTACTACTTGCGTTGTTGTTGTATCTGTCATTTTTTATCTCCTTTTAGTTAGATTCCGTAAAGTGTAATTTCTGAGTATTGAAGAAATGTTGTGCTTGAAAACTGTATTGAAGAAATTGAAGAAGTATTTGACCAAAGACCTGATGTCATTAACCCCAAAAAAGTAGATGTAGTATTTTCATCAATTTGATCAATAAAATATGATTTATAATTTGATCCTGAATAATTTGGGATATACATTTCAATGTTACTAAATATATTTGAAGTTGAAAGAGAGCCTGAAATGCGTATATCTAAATATGAATCTGTAGCACCTGCCACTCCTCCTCCGCCTGGACCATAAGCAAAAACTTGAGAATATCCAGTTCCAATACTGTTAAAAGTTCCATTTATATCGTTCCAAGGTGAGCCACCATTAATATTGTTTCTTACAGACATTTTTACTACTAGATCTGTGTATGTTGATGGAATAGAAGAAAAAGAAATGCTTGTAGCACCACCTGATGAAACTGTATATGAAGCAATTTTAGTCATTGTGTTAGCCATTTTATGCTGCCGTTATTCCGTATAAATTAAAAGTTGAACCTGAAGAAAGATTTGCTCCATTAGCAGTTTGAATTGTAATTTGAGTAATTGCCCCCGTAGATGGAATTAAACTTGCTTGAATTTGTGTATTAAAACCTTGACTACCTGTATTAACAGAATTTGTTCTACATAAAACAGTTTTGTAAGTTGTAGAATTAGAATAATTAAGAAAATGATAATTATCAGCAGAAAATGTACTACTTGAAGATGGTGGTAAATACCCTCCTCTTAAAGAAATTTCAGAAGTAGCTCTACCTGTTGTTGGCGTTGAAGCAGGACCCTGAAAGTATGTACGACTATACCCTGAAGTTATATTTGTTCCGCCTAAAACTGCTCTAATTGCTGATATATCCCATGAACTACTGACACTTGCTGCAACAACAAATAAAAGATCTGTATATGCTTGTGGTATTGAAGAAAAAGTAACAATACCTGTTGCACTAGTTAAGTTTTGAGTTGCAATAAGTGTATAAGTTGGTTGAGCTGTCATTATTCCTCCTACGCTATTCCATAAAGGGCAATATGTGAATATTGTGCCCAGGATGTATAAACATTTGTATAAATAGAAGTAATTGGTGCAAAATTTTGCCAAAGCCCTCCATCAAAATGAATTTGACCAGAACCGCTTGCATCAAATCCACCAATAGAGCGAATTGCCTTATATTTATTTGGATTTGCATAATCTAAAATATCAATAATTATACAACCATACACATTTGCTGTTGATGTTCCAGCGGGTAGTCGTTCTGCTTCGGAATTACTTTGAGAAGTAAATGAAGAAGAGCTAGCAGATGAACCGTTGCCAGACACCCAATGAAAAGTATAATTTGCTCCATTATCACCATTAAATCCATAAGCAGCAGGTGAATCTGCTCCTCCTGAATATGTAGAACGTGCAAATATACGTAGTTGCAAATGACTATAATTTTGAGGTATATTTGTGAATACTGGTGTTGATGTAGATGGACCATTAGGAAAAGAAATTGTTGCAATACTAGCAAAACTATTAACACTGCTTAATTGTTGAGATGCAGCAGAACCTGTTGATGCAATCTGATTATTACTAGAAACTTGAAATACATATGGTGTTCCAGGATTTAAGCCCTTAGCAATAATTGGACTTACTGCACTATATGTTGTTGATGTGGCTGGATATGTAGTTAAAGAATAATTTAATGCTTGATCATTAGTTGAAGGAGTAAATGCAACTGATGCAGATCCCGCCAAGTCTGAGACAGAGTTAATTACTGGAGATAAAGGCGTTGATGTTGGATATGATTGACCCAAACCGTAAATAGTAAATGTACTATAAGATGCAAAATTGCCACTTCCAGCGTAAAGAGTTAAAGATGTAATTGGATTATTTGAGTTATATGATTGTGACCAAAGGTAATTTGAGTATACTGTTGTACTACTATTTTCCATAAAAGCATCACTATAGCTATTTTTAAATGCCCCGCCAGAATAATTTGGAACAACAAATCTAATGTTTCCATAAGTTCCAGCTGCTGATGTTGAAGCTGGATAAGCACCTACATTTATTGCTGTAGTTGTATAATCTTTTGCAAATCCAGCAGTTGTTCCAGTTGCAGATAATCCAATGTCGCTATATATATTTGATCTATCCCCATTATACCAAGCAGTCAAGTAATCTGTTGATGAAGCATATGTTGATCTTGCACTTATTTCAATTATTAAGTGTGAATAGTTTTGAGGAATATTATTAAATGTAATAGAATTTGTTGAGCCTGTAGCTGTTTGAGTATATATTGGTTGTAATGTTACTGACATTTTATTGCCCCGTTACCGTTGATGAAGCAATTCCGTATAACTGAAAAGTTCCATATGAAAAATTTCCACCATTTCCAAATACAGTTATTTGTTGTATAGCTGAAGTATTTGCCCAGCTAGCTCCAAAATATGTAAGTTCGCCTGTACCATTATAATCTCCACCACTTAAAGATTTAGATGTTTTATTTTTATTTGTATTGCTATAATCAAAAATATCTGCAATAAAAACTGAAGGATGAATTGCTGAATAACCATTTGAATAGCCCATAAGTTGTGCTCCAGAAATTGTATAACCATTTATATTTATAGCGGAACCAGTAGCATTTATAGCATGAACATAATAACTTGTTGAACCATTATCTGAATTAAAATACATATATGTGCTATTTCCAAATTGACTTCCTTGCATAAACCCTCTTATTTGAAGATGGGTAAAATTTTGAGGAATATTTGAAAATGTTAGCCCAGAAGCTGTTGTATTAATAGTTTGAGAAGCAATAAGGTACATACTCATTGTCCTTGCCCCCTAATTCCATATAGTTCAAGTGTTGTTCCTGGTTGCCAAGAACCTGAGCCAGATATAATTGATACTGAAGTAATAGGAGATCTTGATCTCCAAGTTCCAATTGATGCTTCTGTTGAACCATTATTAACATTTAAAGATGATTTATCTCCTGCAAATCTAGAAATTAAATTTTTATAATAAGAAGGGGTAGTATAGTTAAGTATATTTATTTCTGCACTTGCTGTATAAAAAGAATCCCAACCATTAGTCAAACCTCCGCCAAAAATATAGTTGCTGTTTGTGTATGCATATGAAGAGTAACCACCTGAAAATGCACTTAAAACAGTTGTAGAATATAAGCTTGTATTACCTGTATCTCCATTAAAATTAATATTTATTCTATTAACATTGCTTTGAGTTCCAACAACCATTATCCATAAATCTTGATAGTTTTGAGGTATATTTGAAAAAACCACAGAACTTGAAGAAGAAGTAAGTTTTTGATAAGAAATTGGAACTACAGCACCATGATTAGAATTAGTACCAGAAAATATAGGAAGCGGACTCATGCAGTAATGTCACCTACAAGAACCCATGTATCCGTACCTCTTTTAATTAAGGTAGCGGATGACCATTGACCACGAAGTTTAAGTCCTGGATTATAGTTTATTGTAACTCCCGCTGTAGCAGCAACAGTTACCTGTCCTGTACCTGTTTGGAGAAGCTGAATTTGTGTTCCAATTGCATAAGCAACTGAAGAACTCAAAGGAACTGTAAGTGTTATTGCAGATGAATTATTTAATTCAATAATCTTATAAGCATCAGCTAGAACTGTTGTATAAGAAGTTCCAGCCTGTGCATTTGTGACAAGTGCTGGAAATTGTGCATATTGATTAATATAAGAAAGAGAATTCCAAAGTGATGATCCATTACCAGCCTTTAAATAGCCTGTATCTGATTCAAGCCCAAGTTCGCCAGCAGCTAGAACTGGATTAGTGACTGTCCACTGAGAGGCTGTTCCTCTACGAATCTGTATCTGTGTTTGTACTGGCATTTAGGGTGTTCCTCCAATAATATTATAAGCATAAGATGATGATGTAGGAGTTCCTCCATCATAATTGGCTGTACTATCAACAGCACCGCCATCAAGGATATCTTGTACTACACCACCTATTGTAACAGTTGTGCGATTATTGGCAGAATCATCTGTAACAGTGGCATTTACAATGTTCAAAATAGGGCGGGAAGTTAAAAGATTACCATTAGTTTCAACTTCAGTATATGCCCCACGTCCTGATAGGGTTGAAAACAAATTAGCTATATTTCTAGCATTAGACATTATTAGCCTCCAACTTTTTAACTTTAGCAGAAAGTTCTTTAACTGCTGCAACTAAAATAGGAATTAAATGGGTTTCAGCAAGTCCAAGGAATGGCTCTTCTTCAACATGAATATTTCCGTCTACATCTTTAATTTCTTCTCTAGTATTTTCAACAACAATGCTTGAAAGCCAATCTTGACCTTTAAATGCTTCTTGTACATCTTGAGCAATAAATCCAACTTGTCTTCCTTCTGGAAAATTATGCTTTTCTCTTATCATCTTTTCATCAACAACATCTTCTTCAAACTGTTTTTTCCAGTTAAATGTTACAGGACGTAAAGAATCAATCAAACTTAATCCTTGATTAATTTCTTCAACATTTTCTTTGTACTTAATATCTGATGTTGCAATTGAAGCAGATGTTGCAAATATTTGACCATTTACTTGAAGAGGATATGAACCATTTGAAGTTTTATATCCAATTAAAAGATATCCATTTGATGACATTCTCATTGATTCGTATGTATCATTAACAGCAGATGTGCTTCCACCACTTACATAAAAAGTAATGCCAAAATCGTTTGTACTATACCCCTGTTGACCACCATTAAATCCAATTGCTGCCATCCATGTTGCATCAATTTTTTGTTGCAATCTCCAGCCTGCACCTGGCCATGCAGCATTTGAATTATTTGTTCTTGTATCTGCTATTTGCAAATATGAAATATTAGAAGGTGATGATTGAAGTTGCAATCCTAATGCTTGACTACCTAATGTTTGTGCTACTGTTCCAATTCCAGCTGCATCTATCATATATACTGGACTTGACTGATTAATTCCAATTTTTCCGTTATAACCAATTCTAAGTCGTTCTGTTAGGGTAGAATTATAAAAATCACCATTAAAATTAGCAAAAACTATATCAGTTAAATATCCATAAGTTGAAGAACCATTAGCTGAAAATAATATTGATGCTTTTTGACCTACAGTTCCAGCATCTCCAACACCTATTTGATATGTTGTTTTTCTTCCTGCAGTTGTTAAACCGCTATTCATATTTATATTTCCAAGAACATCTAGCTTTTGAACAATATTTCCACTTCCAACACCAATACCCATATTTTGACTGCTATCAATAGTTACAGATGTTGATCCATTTGTACTAAATGATAGTGGGCCATATCCACCGCTTACAAAAGAATTATTTATATTTGTTCCATTTGAACCAGAAGTTGAATCTGGAGTAATTAATAATGCTGCACCTGTTGAATTTGCACCTCTAAATTGTGCTGAACCTGCCATATCAAATGTTGCAGAAGGAGATGTTGTTCCAAGTCCGAGCTTTCCACTACTTGTCAATTTAAGAACTGATGTACCACCAGATGCTAGTGTGTTGATATCTAAATAATCACCAGTTTGTGATGCAATTCCATTAATTGTTAATGGGGCTGCACCTGTTGCTGTTGTTGAAATAATTGCATTATTTAATGTAGGTGATGTTAATGTAATTCCTGAGAAAGTACTTTGAGACCCGCCCAAATTTATTGTTTGTCCACCAATTGTAACTGATGAATTAGCAAGTTGAAGATTTGTAATAGATCCTTGTAAAGCAGTGACGGGGACTTGAGTAATAGTAAAATTACTATAACAATTTACCTGTACAGTATCTCCTGCAACTAATGCTGCTAAACCTGTTATAGATGTTCCAGATGTTGCTGTATAGTCAACACCACGAACTAGCAAAACACCATTCAAAAACACTTGTTCTTGATTAGGATAATAATAAAGGGTAACTCCAGCATTATCTACGCCTGTAAGTGTGGTTTCTCCGCCTACCGCCGTATATCTCCAAAAATTGGAGGTAACTTGAGATTTAGATGCTGGGTAAACTTGAATTGTCATTTATATCTCCTATAGCTCCGCAGACCACTCTAAATATCCTGCTGCATTTGTTATTCCCATAACACCAGCTTGTCCAGCAGTTCCACCAGATATTGACATTCCAAAATGATAAGTGTCTGGTGTTGATGTTGTATCTAAAGCTGGCACGGAAGTTCCACTGTATGGTGTTCCTGCAATATATGCAGTAAAATGGCTTGCAACTCCAGATGTTCCAATTATTGGTGCTACTCTCATTGTAGTAGGAAATCTAATAAGTCCATAAATTGAATTTGTACCATAAACCATAATTGCTACTAATCTGGCTGCTGTTGTTCTCCAATAATATCTTTCACATAAAGAAACTTCACCTTGATATGTTCCTCCAGAACGTGAAAATTGTGTTGCTGTAGTTCCAATCTCTAATTGAACTTGAGTAATATCAAATATAGCATTAGAAACAGTACTATTTACTGAGGAAAACATTATTCCAAATGATGTAGAATTTGCTGGTACAAATAGCGTTTTTGTATATTTTTGCCAGGTTCCATTAGCATTACTCAAAGTATCTGAAGTTATATTTGTTGCGGATACTCCAGTGCCTATGTGTAAATTACCGTCAATATTTGTAGTATTATACATTGTATTAATTGACCATGGGTTTGTCATGTTAACTGCAGACCTATAATAAAATGAAAGAGTTACCCATTGACCAGCAAATCTTATTACTTCATCAGTTGCAATAGATTGACTAACAAAATAATTTTGATTGCTTGATGATGTTGCACCTATACGCATATAATATCTTGAACCTGGAATATATGCAGAAACAAGATATTGGTTTATTGAAAGATTATTGCTTGTTCCATAACCACTTACATACCATCCATCTAAAGAATAACCATTAGGTCCATTTAATGAGGCACCTCTTTGTGCTATTTCCATATTTCCATTGCGAATAAAATTTTTACCAGCTACATTGTAGCCTGCCCAACCAATATTTGATGGAGTTCCATAGCCAGAAGAATTGTATACTGTTGAAGATGCTAAAATTCCATCAAAACCACTTGGTCCTGATGCTGATACATCTGCATTTGGAGTTGAAAAAGCTTTTGTAAATGGTGTGGCAGAAGATCCAATTTCAAGTTGGACATTTGCAATTCTTACTGTTTGTCCAGCAATTGATTGTGCTGTATCTGGAACAATGCCAAAATAAATACTTACTGCATCTGAAGGAACAGTAAGTGTATAAGATAATCTTGTCCATGTTGTTGGTGCAGCAAATCCTCCAGATGATATTACTACTGATGTTGCCCCATTAATATAGCCAGCATCAACTTGAGAATTGCTATATTTAACTTCTGGTCCGATATTTCCTGCATATCCGCCTGAAACTTTTGCATAAAATGAAAATGTAACAGTTTTTCCTCTTAATCCAATTGTTGTTGCACTATTTAAAGGATAATGTATTTGAGAAAAACCAGAACTTGATGCAGTAGTATTCCATTTTAAACCATATCTTGTATTTGTTGTTGGCAAATCAGATGTTTCTTGTGTTATTGATTGTGCACCAACTATACGAGCAAACCATTTATCAGCTGTCCAAGATAAGTCTGCTGTAAATGTTGTGCCTAGGGACCATGAATCAAATCCGCCATTTGTTATTAAGTTTTTACCAGCAATATTGTGTGGTCCTGACCAATTTATTCCCGTTGTTTGTGTTGAATCAGCAAATGGAATTGTTCCGTCTGCCCCAATTGTTAATTGTGCAACAGAACCTCCACCTGTACCTACTATCAACCCGCCTTTATTTGCAAGTATATTATTTGGAGTTGTAATATTTACAGTTCCGCCCAATGATATTGGATTACCATTAATAATTATTGATGAATTAGAAAGGGCGGAATTAGGAATGTTAGTTAAAGTATTTGTAGATCCAGATATAGATAATCCTGTAGGAGTTGTTAAAGTCCCGCCCAATGAAATTGTCTGATTACCAAAAGTTATAGATGAATTAGAAAGTTGAGCATTTTGAATAGTTCCAGTAATAGATGATGATGCTACAGATGCAATAGAATAGTTAGAATAGCAATAAATTTGAACAAAATCATTATATGAAAGTTGTGTGGGGAATGTAATAGATAAACCATTTGCTGCTGGAGTATAATCTAAATTTCTTACTAGGAGGACTCCGTTTAGATATACCTGTTCAGATCCCGCCGTAAATTGTAAAGCTTGTGAATAGTTATCATATCCAGATAGCGTTAATTCAGACCCTGTAGCTGTATATTTCCAGACAGTAGTTGTTGCTATGTTATTGGATGAAGGATATTGTTCTATTGTCATGCAATGGTAACTCCGCTCAGATGCAAGTTAATGTTTGTTGAAGTAGCATATGCATAAATTGTATCTGCTGCATTTAATGCTGTTCTAAACTGGAAGTTTACTACTGCTCCCGCTGCAATTGGAACGGCGGGAATAAGGGTAGTACTGTTAATTAAAATAGTTACTGATTGTTGATTAAGGTCAGTATTAGAAATAACAATGTCTGTTAAAACTGTAGTTGTTGAAGTTGGCACATAATACAATGATGTAGAGCTTGTTGCTGCAGCTCCTCTATAAAGTAATTTAGGTGTACTTGTAGCCATTAATAAACTCCCATAATAGTGTTAATTTCTGCATTTCCGCCACTTGTAATTGTAACAGTTGTTTGATTATTGGCAGAATCATCTGATAATGTTGCTCCAATAAATGTTAATGTAGGTCTTGGAGTACTTGGAGTTCCTGCAATTCCTGTTGTTGCAGCACTTGCAACAAAATTATAGCTTAATGGAGAATAAGACTCTGAACTAAGTTGCAAATAACTATAAAAACCTTGAGATCCATATCCTCTTGAAAATGCAGTCCAATGTATTCCATCTGTTGAATATACGCCATTTGTTGTATTACCTGATGCAAGTGCTACAAATTTTCCATTAAAATACTGAATATCAGAATAACTATTACCTGTTGGCAATGTTGATGAATTCCAAGTAACTCCATCTGTGGAGTACGCACCATTAGTGGTACCATTACCTGCAATTGAAACATAAACACCATTACCGTAGCCTAGATTTGTCCACGCACCTGCTTCTGGTAATGTTACGCTTGTCCAATTAACTAAATCTGTTGAATATGATAACCCAGAGTTTGAAGATACCCAATATTTTCCATTTAAATACTTAAAAAAAGCGTTGTATGTAAATGGTAAAGTTGTTATTAAACTCCAGTTAATACCATCATTTGTATAATAGCCAGATGTTCCTCTGATTGCATATAATGTGCCATTAACAACACTTACTTGAGTCCAATAGTTGCTAGCACCCCCAAGATTAGCTAAACTAAATGTATTCCAATTTACTAAATCTGTTGAATAAACTGCATTTGTTAAACCAACTACAACATAATAACCATTTATATACCCTCCACCACGCCATTGATCTGAAACTGGCAGTGTTGGTTTAGTCCACGTATTTCCGTAGTCTGAAGAGTATATTATGCCATAAGTAGAAGATACACCATTTGATGGCGTTCCAATTGCAGCAATTTTTCCATTCATATTCTCTAAATAACAAAAATTTGAACCAGAACTTATTCCAGGTATTGCTGATCCCGTCCATGTTATTCCATCTGTTGAACTTAATAATATGCTAGATGCAATTCCTACGGAATAAATAGTAGGAGTTGGCGTTCCTATATTTGCATTTATTAAATTAACAGATTGAAGATTGCTGGTCCAAGAGGCTGTAGATCCATTAGTTGTAAGAAATTGTAAAGAATTTCCAGTTTGAGATGGGAGTGATACTGGAGCGGGTGCCCATTGAACTCCCGTTCCTGTTGATGTAAGAAGATAGCCAGATGTTCCGACAGTTCCATTTGCAACAAGTGTTCCTTGAAGAGTTGTATTTTGTAAAGTTAAACCTTGAACACCTGAAATTGTTTGAGCAGATGCAAGATATGTTTGACCAAGTGTTGGTCCAGTGTAGGAAGATCCTTGAATACCCTGCAGTCCTTGAACTCCTTGTAATCCCTGCGTTCCCTGTGTACCTTGTACACCTTGAATTCCTTGCAAGCCCTGAATACCTTGGGTACCTTGTGGACCTTGCAAGCCTTGTGTACCCTGCACACCTTGTAGACCTTGCAAGCCTTGAACACCTTGAGGACCTTGTACCCCTTGAATACCTTGTGTTCCTTGAAGTGTATATGTAACTTGTGTTGCAGTAACAATTACGCCAGGAACAGACGGGACTGGAGCAGATGCATTATAACTTGCAATAGATACAGCAGTATTATCTGTTGACCACATAAACTGGATATAGTCTCCAGCATTTAATTTTTCAACAAAGTTCCATGCTGCAATTGTTGTTCCTACTGTACCTGCATGTGAAGCTGGAATTGCTTGATTAGATGCAGTTTCTGCAACATCTACACCATTTTTACGCAACCAAATAAATGCATTGTGAACTTGATTATCTGTATTTTGGAACTGAAAAGAAAATTGAATGTTATAGACGCCATTGGCACCAAATGTTACTTGATTTCCACTTGCAATAGAAACGCCAAGTGAATTTGAATCTGTATTACCAATATTTACAGGATATGCAGTGTTAACTGCTGCTGCTGTTTGATTTGTTACATCCCAGAATGAACCCCAGTATGCTATTGTTCCACCCGCACCCGTAGCACCTTGAACACCTTGTGCACCAGTTCCTGATGTTTGTGTAAATATAATATTATCAGTACCAATGCGAATTGTTCCATCTGCATTGGAAGCGTTTCCAATTTGAACCCAAGTAGTTGTACCGTATACTGTTCCGTCAGTTACAAATACATAGTCACCTTCTGTAACTTCACCGACAACACTGTTGTTGTAATCTGCAGCACGAGTTATTTTCCAGGTTGAAGAAGAAGATCCCGTTGCAGTTACTACATAAATACCATTTTGAGTTTTATTTGCTTGTCCCGCAATAAGTATACGATCACCAACAGCAAGATTTGGAGTTGTGTAACCATCAATAGAAAGAGTTCCATTTGTTGATGCTTGAATGTAAGCACCAATACCTGTTCCATTTTCAAGATCTGCAGAGCCAGCAAAATATGTTGCACCATTACCCAGTGGGGAAACTTGAACTGCTTCTACTGATTGGTGAGCATTAAGAGATGATATTGGACCTTGAATACCCTGAATACCTTGCAATCCTTGCAAACCTTGTGTGCCTTGTACGCCTTGCAAACCTTGAACACCTTGGATTCCTTGTGTTCCTTGAGGTCCTTGAACCCCTTGTGTACCTTGAGTACCAAGTAATCCTTGAATACCTTGAATTCCCTGAATTCCTTGCGTACCTTGTACGCCTTGAATTCCAGATGCAGAAAATACCCATGAAGAATATGTTCCAGATCCACCAATTGTTGTAACATTAACAGTAATACTTGAATCTAAGGTAACTGCAGTAATGTTACCAATCATATAATTTGATGGAGCAGATGCATATGCAACTGTAACAATTTGTCCCAAACCAAATGCACCAGAATTTGTTACTGCAAATGTTTGAGGACCTTGACCAATTGTAATAGAAGAGTTAGATGTTATGCCTAGATACGAACGACCTTGTATTCCCTGCGTTCCCTGCGTTCCCTGTACACCTTGTGTACCTTGAGGACCTTGCAATCCTTGCAAACCTTGCGTACCTTGTGGACCCTGAATACCTTGAAGACCTTGTGGACCTTGAACGCCTTGAACACCAGCAATACTGAACTTCCATGTTGCAATAGTTCCAGAGCCTGAAACCATGTCAACATTCATTGTTAAGCTAGTTTGTGATATTGAAGCAATTGTTCCTTCCATAAAAATAGAAGTATTTGCTGTATCAACAACTCTTACACGATCTCCCGCCATATAAGCACCTGGAGATGAAATAGCAAATGTTTGTGAACCTGTACCAACTGTTATTGAAGTTGTTGATGTTGTTACAGAATATCCAGAACCCTGAATACCTTGTGTACCTTGTGTTCCTTGAACGCCCTGCGTTCCCTGCACACCTTGAATGCCTTGAATACCCTGGGTGCCTTGAGGACCTTGTACGCCTTGAATACCTTGCGTACCTTGAGGACCTTGTACACCCTGAGTACCTTGTACACCTTGTGGTCCCTGGATTCCCTGGATACCTTGTGTGCCTTGCGGTCCTTGAGGACCTTGAACTCCTTGTATTCCAGTAAGGCTAAATTGCCATGTTGTGATAGTTCCTGAGCCTAGAACAGTATCAATATTTACTGTAATACTTGAATTCGTTGTTACAGATGTAACAATACCTTCAATAAATTGAGATGTGTTTGCTGTGTTAATAATTCTAACACGATCACCTGCTGCATATGCTCCACTACCATTTGGATTACCTGCATTAATTGTTACAGCAAAAGTTTTTGAACCAATAGAGAATGTGTTAGATGAAGTTGAAAATATTAAATAGCCTGGACCCTTATTAACAGCAAGATATGCGTCAAGCTCTGTGGCTAAACGGTAGATATCTCTTGGTACGTCAGGTGTATCAGTATAAGCGGGATAGTTAAAATTACCGCCCTGAGTAGTCTGAAGATTACTGGTATAGGTGTATTGCAGGCTCATATGCTACAAGTATACCAAAATAGTTAAAAAATGCTACTTTTCTTGTATTAGTTTTTCATGCTCAGGATTCATTATTTTTAAGTTATATTCTATAGTTAATCTATAATTTTGAGCAATATCTTGTGCTAAAAGCTGATCAAACAATTGTGCTGATTCTTCTTTTCTTCCTAGCCACCAGCCACTTACAGCTTTTTCAAATGTAAAACCATAAGCCCCAGGGTATTCTGTTTCTGCTGGCAAGCTTTCATTTCTGGTTGCATAAATTGATCCTACTTGTGCCCATGTATAGCACTCTTGCCACTTCTGCGTTCTTTCGTAAAAACGGGATAACAAAAAATATGCTTCAGGTCTATTAGGCATATATTCAATTGCTTGCAACAATGCACTACTTACAGTATGTTCCCGACCTGTTTGATTTTCTAAACAAAAAGAAATTCTTATTAATGATGTATAAACAATAGTTGGAAAACTATCATATCCGTATTCAGCTGCTCTTAAATAAAAAGAAATTGCTGCAGCATTTTGTCCGAGTTCATCATATTTTTTAGCAATCTCAAAATTAAGCTCTGGATTAAACATGTCATGAGAAGCATTTTCAATTAATTCTTCAATTGATTTCATTTGTCAATGCCTCCTCTATCATTTGTTCAACAACATCTTTTGTAACCTTTAGTATAAATGCAGCATTATCTTGAAAACCAAAAGAGATTAATAGGTCTTCTTTAAGTTTTGCAGCACCTGCACAAAATTCAATTTTAGCATCTAAAAACGAAAACTCTTCTGGAGATACACCAATAAGATTAAATTCATTATTCCAAACGCAAAGTCTGTGACGATATAAACCATCTTTTTGACCAAGATAGTTCCAAGACAAATCTGTTTCGTGTGCTATTGATATATATGTATTTTCATCCCAACGAATCATTTGAGATCCGCCCCTTAAGTCAGATTTAACAGGCAATCCTGGCTTAACCACAACTTGTTCACATCTTGGCGGGAGTTCTGGATAAGTTCTAACAACTTCAACAGGAGAAGTCCATTTAATAAAATGATAAGGCTTATCTACAATAGGATACCAATTTTTTTCACAATATGAATTGTCTTCACCTGGAGCAGGTATTCTAATACGAGATTTTTCTTTAGCTCCCCATTTTTTCTTATTAATTTTAATTTCAACAAGTTCCATGCGACCTTCACCATTTGGCTTAACATCTCGTCTAACGCCAATCATGTAATACTTATTATCCCACTTTACAAGGCGAGCATCTTCTAAACCAACAAATTCCCAAACTGGAATAACATCATTTTTTGTTGTATCAATTAAACAATAATCAGTAACTTTAAGATCATTGTTCATTCGTACAAGATAGTTGGTTGTTCCTAATTTTGGATCTTTTTCTGGATGAAGATAGGCAAGTGGTCCCCAGCGTGTTGGAAACTTTTGTGTATTTTCAGAATGAAATAATGTATAGTTTGTATGACGAAGATTAACTAATATATCACCATCATCATCTATCATTACTGATGGATTCATTAACCCCGTCCCAAAAGTAATATCTTTTGGAATTACAATAGGTGCTAATTTACCGCCAGCATTGACAGCTTTTTGTACTAAGTTCATTACTTGTTGATATCTACTATTTCACACTCGCCAGATACACATGCAAGAGCTTGTGTTCCTGTTGTTGTATCTTCAAGCTCATAAAGAGATAAAGCAGACCAGTTAATAGCAGCTGGCATCTTGCCAACCATTTCCTTATACTGCTCTTCTGTAACTTCTTGATATGGAGCTTGAACATATGTATGCTCTGAATAAGGTAAGAATGAAATTCCTGAAACCTCATCAAAGTGCTTGTAAACCCATGCACCCACTTCCATCCATTCGTCTTCCTTTACAGAAACTGTAATAGATGGCTTATGCTCACACCAGTGGCGTTGATATGTCAACCAAACTTCAAGTTGCTGAATAGCAGTCAACTTATCTCTAGTAATAGCATGCTTTGGTGCTTTTACTGGAAATGAAAATACAGTTGTATCATTTGGCTTCATTACATCATCTTCTGAAGGAATACCTGAATCCTTAAGAAACTCTGTAATTGGATCTTTTTTATCTCCACGAACAGTTCTAATGTAATAATCTGAATGCCATGGATGCATTCCTGAACTTACCCCGACCAATTGGGACACTGTGCCCGAAGGCTTAACGCAAGTTACTGCTGCTGAAGCGGGAATCCCAATTTTCTCTGCTTCTTCAATATTTACTTTTACTGCATGCTCACGAAGTTGATCTAGAACTTCAGCAAGCTTTGATAATCCTTCTTGTCCTGAAAAGAACTTATGTCCAAATTGTCCAGTAAGTGAAACTCCAAGCAGACGCTCTTCTTCAGTGTTGTCTTTCCAAATTTTACGAATATATTTGAAATCTGTAAGCGTTGACTGCCATGTTCCTAGAATGGATGCAAGACGGACTTTATTTGCAACATCTTCCACTGTATCTTTTTCACGAAGTACGACTTCTGAAAGGTTACAAAACTGATAAGGACGTAGGATAATTTCTGAGCAAGGGTTAGTTCCATAGTGAATATCCGCACTACGTCTTCCGTACTTTGCTGCTTGGGCTTGGGCTGCTGCCACATTGTAGATACCTCTTTCGCCCGACTTTGAATCATATAGAGACTTCCATTCTGCAATAAATTGTGCCATATCTGGCTTACGTGAATATGCAACAGAGTTATTTGCCAATGCACGTTGTGAGTTTGACTCCCACCAATTACCTGACTTAGCTGCTGCCATTTCAATATCATTAATATTTGAAAGTGAAATCATCGCTGAACGACGAACACCACCAACAACAACAACCTCACCAATCTTACACATAATGTCATGGCATTCAATTGGCTTTAGTTGACGACCAAGTGCACCCTTAAATACTTGAATTGTAAAATCAAAAAGATTAACTAGGGGTTGTGGACCTGATGATCTTCCACCCATTGTTTTAAGACGTGCTCCAGATGGGCGAACTTTACTGATATCAATTTGAGGAATTTGTCCAGCCCAAAGAAGACTTAAAAGTTCACGATAAGCTTTTGCCCAGCCTTCCTTTGAGTCTCCGACAATAACTGTTGTGGATGACTTCTCAAGTGTTTCAGGAAGGGACGGGAGTTTGTTGATGTACTTATACTCAACAGAGAATCCAACACCTGTACCACACATAAGAATATACATTGCTTCATCAAATGAACGAGCATTATCTACTGGAACAAATGAACAGTTATATCCAGCAACATTCTCACGTGCAAGTGCTGGACCTGCTGTCATAACAGAACGCATTGATGGCATAACATTGCGGTTAAATACTGCATCACGAAGTTCTGCTAACAACTTATCATCTGGAACATAACCATGTTTTTCACGCAATTGAATAATCATAAACTTAAAGTAACGGTCTACAGTTTCACCCCATGTTTCACGACGATTTTCATCTTCCAACCATCTCGCATAACGAGACAGTGCAATAAAGTTTTCATATGGGTTTTCAATTGTATTTGACATGTTGCTCCTAGGTTAATTTGATTTAGAGATTAAGTG
>Ga0214170_1000116_pt1 | contig 34289 bp, 37 predicted proteins | sample TroBogEpilimnion_2_FD_153008 | JGI IMG/M metagenome (GOLD analysis project Ga0214170, IMG submission 153008) | Freshwater microbial communities from Trout Bog Lake, WI - 27JUN2007 epilimnion | ecosystem: Environmental > Aquatic > Freshwater > Lake > Epilimnion/Euphotic zone | place: Trout Bog... | reverse complement strand
TGTAAATAGAGTTTCTGGTGATGCTTCTTTAACATCATCTTTATCAACTGAGGTTGTAAATAGAGTTTCTGGTGATGCTTCTTTAACATCATCTTTATCTACTGAGGTTGCAAGAGCTACTTCTGCTGAAACATCATTAAATACAAAAGTTTCTACTGAGACTTCAAGAGCTACTTCTGCTGAGTTATCATTAACTACATCATTGTCTTCTGAAGCTTCTTCAAGAACTTCTGCTGATGCTTCTATCGCTGCTAACCTTTCTTCTGAATTGGTTGCAAGAGCTTCTGCTGATGCTTCTGTTGCTGCTAACCTTTCAACTGAATTGGTTACAAGAGCTTCTGCTGATGCTTCTATCGCTGCTAACCTTTCTTCTGAATTAGTTAACAGAGTTTCTGCTGATGCTTCTGTTGTTACTTTATTAACAGCTTCTTATTCAGCTTTACAAAGTTCATTACCATTTACTGATAACTTAACAATTGAGGTTGCTAACAACAATGTACGTTTAATGGCTACTGTAAGTAATGCTGTTGATGGTTCTGGTAATGCTACTACTCGTAACTTCTTAGGAACTACACAATTCAACGCTGGTGTTACTTTCAATAACTCATTAGCTAAATTAACTGCTCAACCAAACACATTGTCTGGATTTGACGCATTATCATTAGTTACTAATGGATGGGTAAGTTCAGCTGTTTCTACTGAGGCTTCAAGAGCTACTGCTGCTGAAGGTTCAATTGCTACAAACCTTTCTTCTGAATTGGTTAACAGAGCTTCTGCTGATGCTTCTATTGCTACTAACCTTTCTTCTGAATTGGTTGCAAGAGCTTCTGCTGTTACTTCATTAGATGCTAAAACATCTACTGCAATGTCTTCTGAGGTTGTTTCAAGAATATCTGGTGATACTTCATTAGCTGCAACTTTCTCTGTTGCTATTTCTTCTGAAATTGCTGCAAGAACATCTGCTGATGCTTCTTTATCAACTCTTGTTTCATTAGAAGGTTCTAATAGAACAACTGCTGATGCTTCATTAGCTACATCTATATCGTCTAACATTTCAACTGAGGTTGCTGCAAGAACATCTGCTGACGCTTCTTTATCTGCTAGAATTGATTACGTTGTTTCTAACGTTGATCCTGCTGCTATTGACTCATTAACTGAGATCGTTGCTGCATTCCAATCAGCTGATAGTAACATTAACAATGCTATTACATTGTTATCAGGTTCTGCTTCTGCAAAAGTTTCTGCTGAGGCTTCAAGAGCTACTTCTGCTGAGTTATCTTTAACTCTTGCTAATAGTACTGAGGCTTCTTTAAGAGTTGCTGCTGATGCTTCTATCGCTGCTAACCTTTCAACTGAATTAGTTGCAAGAGCTTCTGCTGATACTATTTTAACTAACAATTTATCAACTGAGGTTTCTAATAGAACTTCTGCTGACCTTTCATTAGATGCTAAAACATCTACTGCAATGTCTAACGAAGTTGTTGCAAGAGTTGCTGGTGATGCTTCTTTAACATCATCTTTATCTTCTGAGGTTGTAAGAGCTAATACAGCTGAAACTTCATTAACTACTTCTGTAAATAATGAAGCTTCTTTAAGAGCTTCTGCTGACGTTTCTTTAGATGTTAAAACTTCTACTGCAATGTCTAACGAAGTTGCTAATAGAATTTCTGGTGATGCTTCTTTAACATCATCTTTATCTTCTGAGGTTGTTGCAAGAGTTTCTGCTGATGCTTCTGTTGAAGCTGATTTATCATCTGAAACATTAAGAGCTATTACTGCTGAGGTTTCTTTAGCTTCATTAGGATCTTATGGATTATCTGTTGAGGCTGCTGCTAGACAATCTGCTGATTTATCATTAGATGCTAAAACTTCTACAGCTATCTCTACTGAGATTTCTAACAGAGTTTCTGGTGATGCTTCTTTAACATCTGCTTTAAATAACGAAGCTTCTTTAAGAACATCTGCTGACCTTTCTTTAGATGTTAAAACTTCTACAGCTATCTCTACTGAGATTTCTAACAGAGTTTCTGGTGATGCTTCTTTAACATCTGCTTTAAATAACGAAGCTTCTTTAAGAACTTCTGCTGACCTTTCTTTAGATGTTAAAACTTCTACTGCAATGTCTAATGAAGTTGTTGCAAGAGTTTCTGGTGATGCTTCTTTAACATCATCTTTATCTTCTGAGGCTTCAAGAGCTACTGCTGCTGAGTTATCATTAACTACATCTTTAAGTGCTGAGGCTTCTTTAAGAGTTGCTGATATTTCTTCTGAGGTTTCTGCTAGAACATCTGCTGATGCTTCTTTAGATGCTAAAATTAACAATGTTATTTCTAACTCTGATCCAGCTGCATTAGATTCATTAACTGAAATCGTTGCTGCATTCCAATCAGCTGATAGCAATATCAACACATTGATCACAAACTTAGGTACATCTGCTGCTTCTAACCTTTCTGCTGAAGCATCAAGAGCTACTTCTGCTGAGTTATCATTGACTGACTCTGTTAACGCTGAGGCTTCTTTAAGAACATCTGCTGACCTTTCATTAGCTACTTTATTATCTAATGATATCGTTGCTGAGGTTTCTTCAAGAGTTTCTGGTGATGCTTCTGTTGAAGCTGATCTTTCTACTGAGGCTTCAAGAGCTATCTCTGCTGAGGCTTCATTAGCTTCTGTTTTAAGTGTTTCTAACTCAACTGAGATTGCTGCTAGAATTTCTGGTGATGCTTCTTTAACATCTGCATTATCTGTTGAGAGATCTCAAACAATTGGTCTTGGTATTACATTAAATAATGCTATCAATACTGAGATTTCAAGAGCTGAATCTGCTGAGGCTTCATTAGCTGCTGCTGTTGGAGCATCTCTATCTGCTGATGTATCTACAATTGAAAGCGGTCTTTCTGCTGAGATTTCAAGAGCTGAGTCTTCTGAACTTGTTTTAACTAACAATTTAAATGATGAGATTTCAAGAGCTACTTCTGCTGAAGTTGTAGTTGCTGATAGACTTAACATCACTCCAGTTGTTTCTTCTTTCACTATTGGTGACGGAATCAATACTGAGTTCGTATTAAACCACGCACTTGGAGCAACTGACGTAATTGTTCAAGTTTATGAAATCGCTACTGGTGAAACTGTTGATACAGGTTCAATCAGAGTTGATAACCAAAATGTTAATATTGTGTTCAACACAATACCAACATCTGCTTCTTACAAAGTAGTAATTATGGGTATCAAAGCTTTTAACTATTAATAGTTAATACTCTAAATAAAAAAAGGGTGAGATTTAATCTCACCCTTTTTTGTTTTTTTAAATAATAAACATTTAAATAAAAAAAAAACCACTCAAAAAAGAGTGGTTTTTTTTAAATTAATTTATCTAAATATGATATTGTTATTATATCATATGTATCCAATTCATATCCCAATAGAAAAGGATTAATATATAATCTACATCCATTTGTAATATAATCTTGACATGTAATACCACTATCAATTGACATAAAAGCAACATCATTATTAGCACTACCTAACATCAAAAAAACACCATTTATAAAAATATTAACCTTACCATCACTCGGTATTATAAAATCTGTATCTAATATATCAATATGTTCATTTAAATCTTCTGAATAAAATTGAGTAACATTTAAACTAATACTAATAGTTTCTTGATTTTTAAGATTTGAGAAATCACTACTTAATTTAGTTATGAATTGAGTTAATCTCTGATCCATTGTTAAATTAGAAGCTGTTGCAGATGCAGTACCTGTCTCATATATAGACATATAATCAGAACCAGTACTTAATTGATTAATTAATGTTGTTTCAGCAATGGCAGTCATTGTAACTCTATGGAGTATTTTATCCATTTCAATTCTTAACTCAACCAATGCCTTCTTTGCCTCATCAGAACTACTAAAATCAATAAGTATTACGTTACTAGAAGAACTAACCCTTACATTAATAACATTAATTTTAACAAACATTATTGTTACCAATAAAGGATCAATTGATATTCTTATATTACCAAATTTATCCTTTATCTTAACGGAATTATCGGTCTCAGCAACCGGTATAACAAAATATCCTTGTTTGTAATTAGCCATTCTATATTATATATAAATTAATATTTTTATCGTGTGTTATAAAATTCTCAGCATTATCCATAATATCAAAATATATTGAATAAGTACCAACTGATGGTATATAATCAATAGAAATACCATTTTCAAATAATAATAAACTATTATCTCCAAGTGTAACACTAACATCTCTATTATCATAAACACTAGTAATTAAAGCAGTTATTAGACTAGGTTTATCAATAATTGATGCTGATGCATATGTACCAAATGACATTGTAGCAGAATATGTTGTCCCCATATTACTATCATATGGTGTTGAATAAGTTGAACCAGGTAATGTAACCAAAGAACTAAATGTAATTTTTGGTGGTGTATTATCAAAGGTTGGAACTAAATCTTGTATAATAACACCCGTTGAATTTTTAATAAGTTCTAATATAGAAAATGCTTGATCTGCATTATACACATCAATAAAATCCATATATATTGTACCAATTGATGTATCATCAACTATAAGTATTTTACCATTTTTTGCTATTGTAGATATATCAGATATCATAATATAACAAATAGGAACAGGTATAACATCATTACTAAAAATTACAATAGATTCATTAACAACGTGTGTTTTAATATCAGTATATCTAAGATTATTAAAGGATAAACCTGTTTGATTAACCACATCATTAAAGAAGTTATAATTATCATCAATAACACCAACCATTATATCTAAGTTAACTGCATAATTAACATTAGGATTAGTAAGATAGATTTGCTTAACTCTATTAGTTGAATTACCAGTTAATACAAGTAAATTTTGCATAGGGTTTATATTAACAAAATCATCAAAATAATTCCATTGAATATAATTATCTGTCTCTAAAACAGATTTAGGATCATATACTGCCTTTATTGCCAAAAAGTTAGCCGAATTACCTAAACCTAGGAAATTCATCAAGTAATTCACTTGACCTGGTTTCAAAATAACTCTACTTTTAAGTATTTGTTTATAAGGCATTCTAAGATCTGATAAAATTAATTTCTCTCTTATATTTGCACCATCAACAGCTATTATATCACCTGCATTGGTTTTTATATATTGACTACTAGCACCAAATAAACTAGCCGCACATCCTGGACATCCCATAATAATATTTTTATTTTAGTGTATATATTAAAATTGAAATGTTAGATTTATAAATCTAACATTTCAATTCTATATCTATCTGATAAAATAGTTGATACATTATCAATTCTAGTTACTATTATTTTTTTACCTTTATTTAAACTAAAATATGGACTATTTGATAAATTTGAAAAAGTAGATCCATGTAAAGTCATTGGTAATAAAGTTGAATTACTAGATGCATAATTAACAAATCCCAGGTTATTACTAACATCAAATGTAAAATTAGAATTAGTAGCACCACCAGATGAATTAATAGTATATTGTCCTGAAAAATCATAAATTGAAGATGTTCCTAAAAATAAATTATTTAAATATAATGTATCACCAACATTAACTGAATTATTCAGAATATATGGATTACCAGTAAATGATAATTCTAATGATGGTCCTGATTTAAGAATAATTGGTTTATCAAAATCAATATCAAAGTTAAAATTATTCCATTTAGAAGCAGAATTAGGAACATTAGAGACACTATTATAAAAGATAGGCAAATCTATATTACCAGCTAATAAAACTTGTGTAGTAACACCATTACCTGTTAAATCACTATCTATATATAAATCTAATTTTTTATTTTGAGTTGATGTACTAGTTGGTGTTATATAAAATTCAACTGATTGTTTAAAATCTAAATCTCTACTTAAAGTAATAGTTAATTTCTCACTATTTGGTAAAGTTAATGATGTTTCATCATTATTTGATATATAAACCAACCAATCTTTATTAGTTGGTACACTTAAATTCATTGGTAAAGAACCCTGTGTATTATACAAATCCGTAGTTTTTATACTATCAACTTTTTGATAAACAGTGTCTATACTATCCAATTGAACACTTGGTGGTGAACCAGGTACATAAGAAACTGCTATAGTATTCGAAGAAACCATTTGAACTTGTGAATATAATCTCAACAAATTTTCTAAATTGGAAATCTTAGTTGTAATTGTATTTAAATCTGTTTGTGTATATAATAGACTTCTCAAATCAGACACATCAGTCATTATTTGATTTTGATCTGCTAATATATTCATAAAACTATCATTCATTGATGAAAGTTTTGACATAGCATCATTAAATAAATTCATACTAAATAATGAATTTATAGCTTCTGGATTATATGCATCCTGAACATTATCATTAATTATATTAAAATTTAAACCTAAACTAAAAGCATATGATGATCCATCTTGATTACCATTAGCTACCAATTTTTTATAAGTTGGAAATTTAATACCAATTTCACTAGGAACAGGATTATTATTAGGATTATCTAAAAATGATACACCATAAAGATTAGTTGATGTATTACCATTATTATCTTCAACTGTATAATACCATAATATAGCATTAAACTCAAAATCTACTGGTGGATTATTATTAACTTCAAGTGCATTAAATTGATCAAAATTAGTCACATTTCTATTAACAATATTCATTTTAACATAATGATTAGTGTTGAAATCTAATCCTAAACCATCCAATCCACTTGGATCAACTATTGTATTATTTACATCACCACTGACACCATAATAATCACCACTTCTTCTTAATACATCACCATTTGATGTTTCATATGTGAAATCAAGCGTGTCAAATTGTGCAAAATATGATCCTGGGTAATTTTGAGGAGCACTAACAATTGGTGAATTAAAATTTTCAGATCCTAATATTTCAGCTTGTATTTGAGCTGGTAAAATAGGGAATGTTAAATTCGGACTATAATTAACATCATAGGATGTTCTAAATAAAATGTCAGGGGTCATACCAGCTTGATCAGGTATATGTGCATAAACCTCAGTATAATTTCTATTAGCCTCTTGGACATTACTAACACCATTCACCTCACCAATATATTGAACCAATCTATTATAAACTAATTCAGCTTGTCCTGATGGTTCATACCAATTAGTAGGTGTAGCATCCAAAGTTGCTGATACATCAACATTTAAAATTATTCTTTGACCAGTTGTAGCAGTACTTGGCAATATTAATAATACTTCAAATGTTAAACCTTCTGATGTATCAGAACCTATCAAGTTACCAACAGATATTTGATTATTTGAAATATTATACAAACGAATAACATCACCAACTCTAAAATTAGTTTCTCCATTAAATTGAATTTCTAGGTTAGATGTATATCCTTGTTCAGATGAAACATATAAATAATTAGTATCCCAATTAATTATTTGTCTTTCTTTCCATAAATATTCAGGAAAATAAGAAACATCATTAACATTATTACTTTCAAATTCTGTAAGATTACTGAAATATTCATCCTCTGGTATTGCTGGTTCAAAATCAATAATACCCAATTTCTTACACCATTTCCAAAATATTTTTTCAGTAGGTGTTGATAGTGATGTATTATCATAATAATAATTAGTATTGTTTAATCTTGTTTCTCTAATCACCACTTCTTGATTAGCTACGTAATTTCTTAATGATTCAATTATCGAATCATTAAATGATGGTGTTGAATTAGCACTAGATGATTTAACAAAAGATTGGTCAAAATCAAAATAAATAGGATTTGATTGAGTTCCAGATGATACATTTTGTTTAGGAAAATTTAATAAAGTGTATTTTGAAAAATACATTTTATAATTACTATTCTGATAGGAAGCAGAGATTGCCTCCGAAACCCCAGGAAATGCGTAAAATGATGATCCCGAATTTTTTAGAAAGTTATACAAAGGAGTTGATGCCATTTATTTAATTTTTATTTTATATAGTATATATAAAAACATCAACTATCCCATATCAAAGTTATTAAATAAAAATATTTAAATATCTTTAATTAAAGATATTTCAAATTTTCCAATAGGTATTTTACTTAATTGATAATTACAACATTTTCACAATTTCTTCTATGGCACTTTGAACAGAAACCATTATATACTTATAAACTCCTATTATATTAAGATCTCTCGGTGATTTATCAAAGAAATTAATACCATTTAAAATTTCATCAATTTCATTTTCATACTTAAGCCAGAAATCATATAATTGATCATCATTAATTAAACCCTCTATTTTAACATCATCTGGATTTTGTTTAAATTTATCAACAAATGATTTAAACTCACCACCTGAATTTTCAATAGTTTTTTCAATTTTTTCCTTAATATCAAGTTTGATATTATCATATGATGATGTATCTTTATTAGATATTTCATCTGATTCATTTATAAAATCTAAATATTTCTTAACTTTATTTTCCATTTCTTATATATTATTTTAAAAAATCAATTTTATCCCCAATCTCCATTGAAAATACCATTATACCAAATACCACCTTCAAATATACCACTATCATAAATACCATTTGTCCAAATACCACTTTTCCAATTGACATTTTTAAATTTACTAACAACTCTAAGACCTAAATCAAAACCATCTTCTATTTTATATCCAATTTGAGCACCAACCTCATGATTATTTACAAATTCCAATTCCCAATCTATTAAAATATTATTTTTATTTGGATTACTACTGAAAGATAAATCACAATAATTACTATTAACTATGGTTGATGAAGTTGCACTTGTTTCCAAATAAAGAGTTTTAACTATACCAGTTGTCAATACTTTCATTTTTGTTACATTTGTGGAAATATCAGAAAACATAGGAGATGATAATGTATTATGTGCTATTTTAACAGTATCACCTATTCGGATTTTACTAGTGTAGTCTATGGTACTTTTTATAACAATTGAACTAAATGACTCATTTATTGAATATGTTGACGAATGTGGAATTGTAAAATCAGAATGCATATCTTTTACATATAAACTCCAATCACCAACAACACTATTAGATGCTCCCAATAAACTTGATAAATCAGTTCCTGTAAAATTAGAATAAAATGGAGTTGCACCAACACCAATATTTTTACTCATCTCATATGTATTTGTATATGGTGAAGAATCTGTTTCAAAAACATTTGTTGAATGTGTAGATGTAAATATAGTATTAATCATAGAATTATCAGGATTTACAATCCAAGGATCAGATACAATACTCGGAGCAATAGACATAGTACCACCCATCCCATAATCTTTAATATTAACAACTGTCCCATTTGGAGATTTAAGATTTATAATTAAATCACCAATATTATTATTAGTTAAATTTAGCTTAACACGTAATTCACTAGTTGTTGTCACATCATAATAAATACTTTGTGTTGATACAATTTCTGATGAAGTATTTGGAATAGGCAATGATAAAGTACCACTATTTTTTCTATATGATGATAAGCCAAATGTATCAATATTATCATCAACATAAACTTCTGTAATCTTATAATTTAAATCCTCCACTATATTCAATATAACATATTTTGTTGGATTTGAATTACTACCATATTTAGAAAATTCATTAGTGTTATTATTATCAATTATATAAATTTCATCACCTATATTAAATTTAAAATGACCATTTAAAATAAAGGAATTATTTTTTGAGTTTATACCAATTACCTCAATTTCCTCTAAAATACCACCATGCCAAATACCAGTTGAAAAATTCATATTATATGCTATACCACCATACCAATCACCTGATAACCAATCACCTGAATACCAAATTGAATATTTATGTACATCCGAAACATCTGGTATACCATTAACCTCATTCAATCTAGAGTGGAAACTACCTGATTTCCATTTACCACCATACCATATAGCAGTTCTACTATTAAATGCATTTGTTCCAAATCTAGATAATGTTGAATTACCACCAAATATACCATCATACCAAATACCATTTTCAAAATCACCACCATTCCAAGTACCATCTAACCAATATGCCGGATCAGAATCTGTATTAAATATACCATTATTCCAAGTACCATTAACCCAAATACCCCCACTAAATATACCATTATTCCAAGTACCATTATTCCAAGTACCATTATACCAATTACCTGTTACCCAAGTACCACCATACCATCTACCATTATTCCAAGTACCATTATTCCAAGTACCATCATACCATCTACCAGTTATCCATTCAGAATTAACAAGATTTGATGATTTATCATTTATAACAACACTTAATATATTATCTGTTATACTATTAGAGTTCCAAGTACCACCATACCAATCTCCTGATAACCAAGTACCTGATGTCCAAGTACCCTCAAACCACCTACCTGATTCCCAAATACCCTTATACCATATTAAACCACTATCATCAAGACCTATAACAGCATCTCTTATTTCAGCTTCTAAAATCCAAGGAAAAGTTAAATTTAAAGTATCAATAGTTAACCCATCAATTAAACGATAACGATATCTAGTATAATCAACATTATATAAACTAAACGTACCACCCATTAATAATGTATTTTCTGGTTTTAATAATATACCAGTATTAACTTTTCTATCTAAACCAACTTCTATCAAATCAACCGGTTCATAATTTAAAAATGGATCTTTTTTCAAATATTTAACAGTACCAATATCACTACCAACATAAATTTGATTTCCGAATGATACATCTACAGTAAAATCATATGGACTAAATACCTCTGTGACAATATGATAACCAAAATAATCCCTATTTAAATACTCTGATGAATTAATACCACCATTAAATTCTAAAACAACACCATCATTAACTGATAATCCATGTTTTTCCGAACAATTAATATAAAGAAATCCATTATTATTAATAGTATTTGAAATTTGTATTTCATATTCTCTATCTAATTTAGTTATATTCATTGCCAAATCATTCTTATAATCAATATATAATAAAGCACTTAATTCAGAAACTGTATCAACATCAGATAAAAGTATTTTGGCATATGAATCAGTTGGTATTTTAGATTTTAATTCTGTTTCATAACTACTATAAACATTATCATTTATAGTAGTTATTTTTGATTTAGGTTTTTGTATATTATTTAATTCTTGTAAATCATCACTTATTTCTTTAAGCGTTCTCCTAGAATGTATTTTCAATGTACCACCATTTAAAGTACTATTTAAAGTATAATTTATTTTCTTATTAAATTCAATTATATATGCATCTATACCACTATTTAAATAATTATTAACTTGATATTTACTCAATACTAAAAGCTTTTCAGTTATTATCTCATCACCACTAGGCTCAACTATCGTAATATCAACAAATGTGTTTATAAATATACTTTCCCATTCAAGTGCTAAATCGGAACCAAAAACTATAAAATTTTGATTTTTATTAATACTTTTAGAATAAGTTAAACCAGCCACATCAATATAAGCAGTTGATGTTGTAAGCTCACCAAATGGAATATTCTCATAATTTGGCATTGATAAATACTCTTTAATTGCATAGAAAGTTGGATTATTATTATCTTTATTAACACTCTCCAAATAATCTAATATATTATAATTCGGTGTATAACCAAAACTCAAAAATCCAGTTTCATATGACATTGTTGAATAAATACCATTTACTCCAACAATAGCACCTAGATTATAATATGATGTTAAATTATTAAATAATGGAACAATATTAATTATATTCCCATTTTGTGTCATATCATATGCAATACCCAATGGATGGTTTTCAAAATTACTAACCAAACGATCAGTACTATCATATCTATTTAAATTAAATATACTAATATTAGAATAAACTAAATTATTAATTATATTATCATTAAACTCTGTGTAAACATAAATAAATTTTCTATTATTAATTGTTAATATCTTATTAACCAAAAAATCACCATCAATTAGATCACACTCTAATCTCAATAAATCACCCTTTTCAACTTCCCAATTAATATCAGTTTCAATGATCATTAAATAATCATATAGATATATAGTACCACCAGGTCCCAAATAGTTCGGAACATTTATATTTAAATTTATCTGTAAATTATTAACAATATCAAATCTAGAACTATATGTTGTACCACTATATGTAATACCAGGAGCTAATTTTAACAAATCATCTATATTAGTAACTACATTTGAGATATTAAGTTCATATGGGAAATTATTACTATATTCATTATAAAAAGAAAAGGTTGAACTCATCAATATTGCATTAGCATCACTCTGACTTCCTGACCAATATTCAAATGTTTTTTCATAATCTGATTTATATGTCCACCAATTATTCTCTAATTTACTTATATTACTTGGTGCAACAGCAGGGTGTAATATTGGATTAAAACTAACAAAAGAAGACCCTATTTCAAAACTTATAGACCAATTTATAAGTTCACAAACATCTCTTCCAACATTATCCTTTATTGATATTTTCCATGTACCCCCAATATTCCCATTAGGAATCATATCTTCAAATGAAGATGTATTTGATACATCAACAGTATTTACCCCTATAATACCAGATATTTTATAACTACCTGAATAAGGCCAACTAGATGTATTCAAATCAGATGCTGATGAATCTGTTGTGAAATTTACATTAACTAAATCTTTATTATCACCACCAACACCATAATTTTTCAAATTGATAACAATATCACCATTATTATCACTTTTAACTAAATTGATTGCTAAATCACCAATATAATTATGATTTAAATCAATTGAAACACTAAATCCTGTATATAAATTTACATTAGATGGTATATTTATACTATCACTACCTGAGCTAGGTATGTTTAAAGGAAATCCAACTAAAGTAGAATTATAATTAATTGAATCAACACTAGAATATTTATTCATATCAAATGATAGACTATTAGGTAGTATATAATTACCTTGATCATCAAAGAAATTAAGTTTTGATGCTATATTATAATCTAAAAAAAGCATCTTGGATTTTAACCTTGATGTGAAATTTGAATCAAATACTTCAAAATTAAAAGGGGATGAGTATGATGAAGATTGCATAAGACCATTATTACCAACTAATAAAAGCTCACCACCATTATAATCAAAAATTTGATTAGCATATAAATTACTTTCTAATGTAGCACTAATACCAACTATTGTATTAGAATATATGTTATCAACACCAATATTTACAAAATTAGTTAAATCAAAAGAATAAAGACCATCATTATTCGTAAAATAAAATTCTGTGGTATTTTCCTTATTAACTATATTTATAATATCACCATAATTTTTACCAAAATCTAAATACAAAAAATTGAAACTGTTAAAACCATTAACATCATATACAACAATATTACCATTATCAGTAACTAATAATATTAATATTTTATCAGTTAGTATCGAATCTGTTTTATAATTATAATTTAAATTCCAATCACTCAATTCCAAATAATAAAGATCATTTATATTATCAACTAGCAAATACTCATCTTCATCATCAATATCTTTGGATATTCTTCTCCTATGTGCAGTCCAACCATTTATATTCTCCTCTACATCTATAAAAATACCATTATCACCACCTATGTAAAACTTATTAAAATCTGTGAAAATAACTTTATTATAATTAAAAGAATCAAAATCACTAATTCTTAATCTTTTCCAATTATTACCACCATCTACCGTTAGTAAAATAGTATTGACATCACCTACAACAACACCCCTCAAATCATCAAAAAATGATATAGATGTCAAATTTGTCAAATTATCTATACTAACATTCTCTATATTGAAATCATGTTTTCTTATTTTAAGTAAGGTGGAATTGTCACCACACACCCAATAATACCCAGATGTATCTGTTATACTTCTTAAAGTTTCTTTATATTTATTAGGTATTATATTAGACACACCACCCTGTGTATTTATTATAATACCAAAATCACCAATTGATATAGTTCTTTCAGGAACACTATACACTAAATTATCAATTACATAATTAGAACTAGGTCTTTTTATAACATCATTATAATTAACATCAAATATATTATGATAATCAACTCTATTTCTTAAAATCCAATTTTTACCAACGGTAAATTCCATTGGTTCTGTTTTAGAACTAGTCGGAAAATAACCATTAAGCAATCTACTCAAGAAAAATTGCTTACCCACATTCAATGTACCAGCCTTAATATAAACACTAAATCTAATACAATTTTTATAATCATCTAATGTAGATTGTTTTACCAAATTTTGTCCATTATAAACATATAAACCATTTTCACTATTATAATATTGATATTCTATAATTGTTCCTAAATCTTTAGTTATTGTATAATTACCCACAAAATATGTATTTGGATCAATACTACTATCTAATGTTATTGTTGTGATCTGATCTTTTAATAAAATCGTATTACCTATTTGTAAATTAACACCATCTATTGATAATGTTGTATATGATAATGTTAAATCAATTGGTGTAGTAGATGCTACATCAACAGAAATATAATTATTTAAAGAATCATTTATTAATCTATCTGGTGTAAATAAATTCTTTAATGTTAACCCATATTCTGATATAAACTTAGTATAATAATCATATGATGATGAATTATCAATAGATTTTGGAAATTTATTAGGCGATAATGATGCCGAATAAGGTGCATCCAAAGTACTCAAATACCAATTTCTTGGTTGCCATTCACCCATTATATCATATATATTATTTACATCATGAATAGGAATATACGTAGAGCCACTTAAATACTTAGAATAAAATCTAGTTGCTAAAAGCTGTTGCTTTAAGTAATTAAAATCCGAAATTAAAAGACTATCTGTTGATTTAGTCCATTTTTTGAAATCATTGCTATATACCCACATATTTAATTATTTTTTTAATCGTAATTCCCAAGTAGCTGTTTTTATACTAACTTTTACAGAACTTTTAACAATAGTCACCTTTGATTTTTTTATTATAAGCTTAATATCCTCAACAAAATCATCATATGAATATATATCATCAACATACTCACTTAAATCTATAAGGTAATTTATCTTATCAGAAAATATAAGATCATATATAAGCTCATCCTTTTTATTCATTGTGTCAAAAGTTTTTAAGTATATATTAAAATCTTTTTAGTTCATTTAAAAACATCTAAAAGGCATAATTTTCTTTTTAATATATACTTGAAAAAATAGCTTCATGTATGAGTGTTAGAAAAAAAGAAACGAAGCCTGCTAGTGTAGCACCAAAGGCGACTGATAAAAGTCAATCATATTTTAATTTACAAAATATACAAATTGATTTAAAATGTAAAAATGAATCTCAAAAAAACTTAGTTAAATTAATTAGTGATAATTCAGTAGTTGTATGCGCTGGTCCAGCAGGAACAGGTAAAACATATTTAGTATGTGCTCAAGCACTCAAATTATTAAAGACTGAAAAGTATAAAAAGATATATTTAGTTAAAAGTGTTACTGAGTTAGAAGACCAAGGAATTGGCTTTTTGAAAGGTTCTTTAGAGGATAAGCTATATCCACACACATTATCATTTTTAGATAATTTCCATAAAATAATAGGTGAAGATAACACTAAAAGAATGGTTGATATGGGAATTATAGAAGTATTACCATTAGCATTCATAAGAGGTAGAAGTATAGATGATTCAATAATAATAGTGGATGAGGTACAAAATTTAGTAAAGAAAAATATAATAACTACACTTACTAGGATTGGTAATAATTCCAAAATGATTTTTTGTGGTGATAATGATCAAGTTGATTTACCAAAAGGTAGAATTAGTGGTTTACCCTGGTTTTTAAAAATTGCTGAAAATTTAGGAGATTTTGGTGTAATTAATTTTACAGAAAATGAAATTGTAAGAAATCCATTAATTAAATTGTTTCTTGATAAAGTTAAAGAATTTGACGCATCAGAAGAAGATAAAAATAAAAAATAAATATAAAAAAACCACTCAATAGAGTGGTTTTTTTTATTTCCAAATATCTTCTAAATTTATTTTAGCACCCATTTCTATAATCTTATTACCATATTTAAGTGTGTATCTTTGCATTGGTAAAAATATCTTAACTATGTTATTTATTTTTTTTCTTTCTTCATCATCAATATCAAAATTAAATATATGTATAAGATTATCTATTTCATCATACGTTAAATATTCTTTATGACCTATAAAGAATGTGAAGTTGTAATTATAATCATTATATTTAATTGCATCACTATCATAAGATTTTTCGGTTAAATATTTAGTCAATGAATTTTCAACACCTATAGATGGTAATGAGAATTTATAATTATTTATATTAAAAATTCTTTCATTTTTATCCCAAGTATCAAATAGATCATCTGATATATCAAAGTAGTTAAAATTTTCAGAAGAAAAATTGATAAATGCCTTTTTAGATGTTTTATCATCATAATATTCTATTTTTATTTGTTTATTTTTAGTCAATTTAACAATTTCAAGAAACAAATAAACCACATCAATACTTTTTATATATTTGAAATTATAACCTGATGATAATATAATATTTTTTTCAACAATTTTTTTCAACTTATATAATATCAAACTCATATCATCATTATCATAATCATCTTCATATTCTTCAATGTCATCTAATTCAGCTTTTTTAATAGCAATTTTAAAGTTATCATTATAAAACATACCTCGTGATGGTAGATTAGTAATATTTATATCTACTTTCTTTATAAATAAATTTTTTATATATCTTATTAGTTTCATAAATAAAGTTTTTTTTATATATATTATTTTTAGGAAGGCTCATATATCCAATATATAGACCTATGATAATAAATGATGATTGTTTTAATTATATAAAAGAAATACCAGATAATTCTATAGATTTAATACTAACAGACCCACCATATCTTATTTCTAAAAAATCTGGTTTTAAGAATATATCAGAAAATACAAATAAAGAAATGATAACCAAATACAATGTTTCTATTGATTTTGGTGATTGGGATAAAGAGGAAATAGATTGGGATTCATTATTTAAAGAATATCACAGAGTTTTAAGAGATGGTGGAACATTAATATTTTTCTTTGATGTTTGGAAATCACAAACAATTAAAGAAATAGCAGATAAATATAAATTTAAACAACCAAGAGTAGGTCAATGGCAAAAAACAAATCCAGTCCCAATCAATTCTAAAATAAACTATTTATCAAATGCCATTGAATTTTTCTTTACTTTTACTAAAGGTAAAAAACCAACATTTAATTCAGTTTATGATAATGGTATCTATAAATATCCCATATGCCATGGCAAAGAAAGATTGGAACACCCAACACAAAAACCTCTTGGACTAATATCAGATCTTATACTAAAACATTCAAATAAAGGAGATACAATACTTGATACTTTTGCAGGATCTGGAACAACAGGACATGCATGTATATTAAATGATAGGAAATATATTTTAATAGAAAGAGATCAAAATTATTTTAATATTTTATCAAAAAGAATAGATGAAATTAAAACAAATTACATTGTTTCTAATATAAAAAAATAAAAAACATATATGTCAATAGTAGTAAAAAACTCAGAATTGAATGATGATGCAATTGGTGCAATTAACCAATTAATAGACATGGATATAAATGCATCAACTGCATTCAAATTAACTAGAATTATTAAAGAATTATCATCAATTGTTGAAGATAAAGTTAAAATGGAAAAGAAAATTCTTGAAAAATGGACACAAAAAGATGAACAAGGTAATGTATTACCTGCAAAAGATGATCAAGGAAATATAATTGAAGGTGCTGTAAATATTATAGATCCTAATGCATTCACTCAAGAAATGTCTATTTTAATGAATACTGATAATGAATTACCATTTGATAAAATAAACTTTGAAGATCTTAATCTAAATACTGCCAAAGTAAAAGATTTAATTAAAATTGATTTTTTATTTAACTAATGCCTTCGCCATATTTTAAATATATTTATTTTAAATGGAGAATTAGTATAAGAAGAAAGAAAATAATAAAAATATTTAAATTAAAACCTCAATAAAAACTATTGGGGTTTTTTATTTTAATATATACAAAAAAAGAATAATACTAAATGCCTGTTACTTATAGTGTAAATATTGGTAGTCAAATAGAAGCTTATCGAAAACCAGATATTCTATCTGTTTTACAAGACCTTCCAGATAATACTCAAAAATTAATATCACCAAAAGATGTTAGGGATGCCTTTTTATCAACCTGGGCAAACTCACCATTTAAACAAACTAAAAATACATCAGGTGTTGAGTATATTGGTATAGATTCTGGAAATCCATCAGATAGAGATATTAAACAAAAAATATTCTTAGGAAAAAGAAGTTTTAGTAATACAGATATACTAACAAGTTCCTTGTTATCAAGCACAAATACTGATATTTTTATATTTAACACAAAACCAGATTCTGTTTTACAAAACACAACAATAGTTTCATTTTTAGCAGGTACAAATTCAACTCTTTACCCATACGCACCTTATATATCAAGTGAATATGTAAATAACTCAGGTATTGAGAATATAAACTTAGAAATAAGAAATCCATCATTATACAATGGTGCAATAAACATATATAGTGATAACGGAAGAGTTTCGATAAACGGAATTTCTTTTCCAACAATAGCGGAAAATTCAGCAGCTACCAATGGTAAAATTCTTAGATATAATGGGACTTTCCCTAATGGTTATTTTAAGTGGGATGATTCAAATGTATCGATATCACAATTAGGTTCACCCAATGAAGTAACAAATATTTATGGTGGTACAGTTAGTTTAAATGGTTATGAATTAGAATTTGTAAATCCAAGTATAGTGCCAAATACAGTTGGTGGTATACCAATGGGTTTCTCATTTTCATCAACATCATTTAATGGTACTAAATGGCCTATTTCAGAAGTGTTGAGAAAATTACTATACCCATATGTAGCACCTGTTATAAACACATCAACAAATATTACATATGCTGAATTAGGCACAACATCAAGTATAATATTTAACTGGGATATGACAATATTCCCAAGAACATCAAATGAGTATATCAGCAATTATATGATTAGCTCTAAAACAGGTAATACAACTACTACATCATCTTATACTGGTTTATCATTTTCTGGAATACCAGGTACAACATTTTCTGGTGTTGCAAATTTTATAACTGGTTCATATTCATCACCAACTACTACTACTTATACATTAAGTGTTAGTGATATTTGGCCTAGTAACACCTACCCATTAGGATTTTCACACAGTGCCACATCTTCTGTACAATTCATATATCCAATATATTATGGGTTTAGTAATACTAATATAACAGATTCAACATCTTTTGATTTAGCACTTAATGATCTTTCTAAATATATATACCCATATCCAGGATTAAGTAATAGTATATCATTAAATTATAATGGTTCTGGTTATATGTATTTCATATATCAAACAAGTACATTCCCAACAACACCTATTAAAATAATAGATCCAAACGGATTTGTAGTTTATGGTGATACTACATCCTCTTTCAACTCAATTATAAATTTAACAAAAGTTAATGGCTTTGGTGGAAATTGGTCCATATTAGCATCAAGTGCTATATGCTCTTATGTTAGTACAATTGATAAATTTAAAATTTTATTTTAATGGGAATTTATAATAAATATACAGGAACATTATATAGCTCAATTAGCTACCCAATTATATTAGATAATTCGGCAACACAATCATATTCATTTGTGAATAATGATATATTTACAAATTTATTAGATAACACATCAAATAACATAGAACCAAAAGATTTAAGAAATGCTATATTATCATTATGGGATTCGTCAACTTTTAAATTGACAAATATTAATTCAGAAACGTATATAGGTATAGATAGTGGTGATTCTAGCAATAATTTTGATGTAATAGACACTATTTATTTTGGTAAAAGAAATTACAAGAATTCTGAAATAATGACATCTAATCTACTATCAAGTAATACTGATATATTTCTATACAATACTAGACCAGATACTCTTATATCACAAGATAAAACAACTATATGTATTTTAGCTGGAACAAATACTAGTTTATATCCAACTTCACCAATATTAGAATCCGAAATATATACAAACCCTGATTTATCACAATCATTAGCACTCAATATACTAAACTCTAATGGGGATATAAACATTTTATCAAAAGGTTCTGATAGTGATGACCAAGGTGGTCAAATATCTATCAATAATATTAATTTCCCAACATATCAAGATTCTGATCCAAGTCCAATATTTGGTGGCTCAGCTTCTAATAATATGGTTTTAACATTAAATAATGGTAATTTAATATGGTCTCAATTAACTTCTGATTTTGAATACTATGGTGCTACTAATTCAATATTACCCATATATGGAAACCCAACATATATAAATGGTTATGATTTAGAATTCACAGAAACTATGTATTGTCCAATAGAAATAGGTGATATAAAATTAGGACAAACATTTAGTTCACAATCCTTATCAACTGTTTTAGAAAGTATAATATATGATTACCTAGAACCATTATGTTCTATTAAATTAAATACCTCACAATACTTAGAAGTTGGTACATATCCAAACATCACACTTGAATATACTATAACAAAAAGAACCAATAACACATTACCAACATCACTTATAAATATGTTACCTAATACATACCAATCTATAAATAGTAGCTACACAACAACTATAACTGAAACAGCAAATGGTATCGTACCATCTCCACTCGAAAATAATAGTATTGAATTTAAAATAGTTGTATCTGATGGAATTAATACTAATAGTGCAACAACATCAATAAGTGGTGTATATCCATTATTTTATGGATTCTCAACACTAAATACAATGAACTCAAGAGGTTTATTAGATCTAACTAAATTAGTTGATGGTAAATCCAATAAAATACTAGATTTCACAGGTAGTGGTAATTTATATTTTATATATGATGCTAGTTATGGTACACTATCATCAATAACTGATAACAATAATAATGATATAACAAGCAATTTTACACAATCTACAATAACACTATCATCACCAACTGGCTTATGGGCATCAAAATTATTTAATATCTATATGTGGAGTGGTGTTACACAAATTGGACCACCTTCTGAAAACTTTTATTTTAACTTTTAATAAACCACCAATTAAAATATATGAAATTATCACCAATTAATTCATATGTATCATTTTCATAACTAATAACTAATCTATCATCATATGAACGCACCAATTCTATTTCAATACCATTCTCCATGGACAATTGTTTACCTGTTTCAATTGAATAACATAATAGATTATTATTGATTAGTTTATACATACCTGGTTCTGGCTTTAACCATTCTTTTATAGTTTTTATTATTAATCCTTTTATTTTAATAATCCATTCTTTAGCTTGGTATAAATCATAATCTCTAAATACTTCTGATTTGAAATCAATATTAGGACTTAAAACATTTTCAATAACTCCCCAATATTCCTCTTCATCAATAACAAAACTAATATAAACATTATAATTTATATTATCCACCTTCATTATCCTAATTATTTTCATACTTTGGATATCTTGGTGTTCTAATGCTAATTTACTTCTTAGGTTTTTATAAGCATTAGTGCCTGATAATTTATACATTATATCATTTATCCTAGACATAGCTTGTCTTAGAGCATCTTGATGTTTATCAAATGCATTGATAGATAAGCTAGGATCATCCATAGTTGATACTGGACTTATTGCAGAATCTGAATTATATCTTTGGAGATTAAATTCAGTAAATTCAAGAATTAATCTATTTCTTCTTTTCATAATTAATATATATATTAAAATATAATTATCAAAATATGAAAATTAAAAGATTTAATGAAAATAATGAACCCCTTGAATTAGAGGAAACTAGAACAAATGAAATAATTGATGAATTAGAAACATTTATGTCAACTGTAAATAAGAAAAAAACATCAACAGAAGCTCTTATAAATGAATTATCTAAATATCAAAATCCATCAAAAAAAGGTAATGATCAAATAGATGATACAATTAATGCTCTACAAGTTGTCTTAAAAAATGTTAATGATGTAATTGATAAATTAGATACATCCATAGAAAACTTAAAACATTATGGTGAAGATGGTAGAAAATATCTATACACTGAAAACAAATAGTAAAATATTGATATAAAATATATGACTAATTGGGAAAATGTTAAACCTATGGAAAAGGATAAAATACTTCAATCCCTTGATAAATTACTTAAGATACGAAGTAGGAGAAATAAACGAATTAAAATAATAGAAAATGTATACAGATAGAATGAACATAACTTTTAAATATTCAACATACAATAGCCTTTTCAGATCAATAGAGAGAAAAAGTAAAATAGAAAAAATATATGGGTCGACCAATTTCAAAAAAAAAGAAATCAGTAGGTTTTGAATTTCAGAACATAATGAGAATAATAAAAATAGAAAAAATATATGGACTCTACGTTGATTGGGAATAAATCAGAAAGTTTAGAACAAGGAATTGTATTTATGCCATATATTATGGAAACTACAACACCTACTATTGTTGAATTTTCGTTCAAAAATAGAATTAGGAAAAATAAAATAAACAAAATATACAATCTAGGTTTAGATATAGAAACCTTTCCTTCTAAAACCATAGCTACTAGATATTTAACTAAAACCATAAATAGTAATTACTACGGAAAAATGGAAATAAAATAATAATATATACTTAATGAAATTTATTTTAGAATTTAAATCTTATAAACCTAGTTATAAAGTAGGTGATATAGTTCTTATTGAATATTGGTATTTAGATGAGGAAGATTGCCCCAATGGATTATTTAAAAAATTTCCTTATACTCCTGTTAAGATTATGGAGAAAATAAGCAATAAATCATTTAAAGTAACTCACAATATAGAAAATTCTAAAATTAGGAATGCTCCTGATGAAATAATTAAAAATATTGATATTATTGACAAAGTTCGCTAAACAAAGCGAACTTTTTTTATATATAATAATAAGTTCACAAACTTATGTCAGGTTATTCCGGGTAGCCTTTGAAATTTAGAAATGAATTAAGATATAAGTTAAAAATAAAAAAGAATAAAATGGTACAAATTACAAAAAACCACGTATCCAAACCAAATGCTTGGATCGTAAATTCTACTGACAAAGGTAGAAAATCAATCAAAAACGGAAAAGTTTATCTAAAAGATTCCGAAGAATTTCAAATAGAATTATTTAATCCTTTACAAGAATGTGTCTTAGCAGACATAAAATTAAATGGTAATTCAATATCAGAAACTGGATTAGTATTAAAACCAGGGCAACGATTTTATCTAGATTGCTTTATTGATGATAGAAAAAAATTCATTTTCAATACTTATGATGTTGATAATAGTTTAGAATCTTTATCAGCAATTAGTAAAAATGGAGGTTTAGAAGTTTATTTCTACAAAGAATCTGTTGTGTCAATTAATAATTGGAGAAATAGATTTAATACTATCGTAGTTGAGAAATATTATCCTTATTACCAACCATATTGGTACACCACACCTAATGTTTACTATGGTACAAGCACAACAACTGGTGGACTTAGTGGAACAACAACAAATACAGCATATTATAGTAATAATAATGTTGTTAATAGTTCTTATACCTCAAATGTTGGTACTGGAAATATTTATGGATCACTAACAACATCTAATATAAATTCTAGTATTGAAACCGGTAGAGTTGAAAAAGGTGAAATTTCAAAACAAAAATTTGATACGGTTGATATGAATTTTGATAATTATTATATATCATCTACTATATTGGAACTTCTACCGGAAAGTAGAAAACCAGAAACAGCATCTGAATTAGCTAAAAAATTAGCAACAGATACCACAAAAAAGAAAAACAAAAATGGAATATGGCAACAAGACCAAGAAAATAATACTGATGGTACTTTAGAATTAATTAAAAAACTAGCAGATTTACATAATGCAGGTATTTTAACAGATGATGAGTTTTCAGAAAAGAAAAAAGAACTTCTAAGTAAGATATAAAAAAAAAGAGTGCTGATGCACTCTTTTTTTTTCTAATATTTTTGTATATTTAAATATTCCTTAACCTTTAATAACATATATTCAGTTATTATATCAGATGTATTTATCTGATCAATATGTTTAATATCTATTTTAACGGCTTTACTTAAACTTTCAGCCTTAGAACCATCACCTTTAGCTAAAATCTCATGATAGTCTCTCTCAGTCAATGGTAATATAAAAGGATATACCTTATTAACAGAACCCTTATTAGTATACAAAGGTTTCATATCTTCTATTTTATAATCCTCCCTTATCACTATACCAGCTTCTTCTTCCAACTCTCTTAATATAGCACTCTTTGGCTCTTCATTCTTTTCAATTTTACCAGCTACTAATGTCACATGATATTCTTGACCATCCACATATTTAAAAGTTGGTATATATTCATACCTAAGAACTATTTGATTAGTCTCTATCAAAACTGGAATACACACAACAACATCACTATGTGATATTAAAGTCCAATCTTCATAATTTATAACTTTTAATGCACCTTTTTTGAATAATACATCCTCTTTAGGAGCATAACTATTTTTTGATCTTAATTTTGAAAATTTATCCATTTTGATTAATGTTTTTTACTATATATAAAATTTTTAATCAGTAGATTTTATAGTATTATCAAAATTACCCATTTCATTATTATAGTTAGGGCTGTTATAAATATCTTCTGGTTTTTTTTCAATTTTATCAGAATCCTCTTCAATAATAGTTAAACCAGCAAGAACCAATTTAACATCAGGGAATTTACGTTTAATATGCTCCTCCCAACTAGCTGCATTTTTTTTATTCTCCCATACGGAAGCATGTTTTAGATGTTTGGTTAAACCAACACCAAGTTTAACAATAGAAATATAACTATCACCTGTTTTATATAAGTAAAATATATTCATCTTTTTTTATTTTTTTTTATTAATTCACCAAATGTTGGTACATATTTATCATCATTTATCAAACCAAGAACAATATCAATTCTACGATTTCTTTTTTCCACTTTACCATAAATACTATCCATATCTATATAATTACCATATATACGTGGTGAACTTATACTAACACCACCAAATTTAGTAACCATTTTCCAATTTAAACTAGATAAATAATTATTTATTTCATCTATTGAATAAAGACTTTCACAATAATCACAATCATCATAATCATAATCATAATCATAATCATAATACCAGTAATCATCATAATCCCAGAAATAACTTGAATTCCACCAACTAAACCCAACAGATTTAAATGGATCTAACTCAAATTGATCTAGAGCATCTTCTATCAATTCTGCTCTGTTTTTATATTTTTTAAGTGACATTTATTTTACAATATTTTCAATTCTCCAATCCCTTAGATATATTTTAAAATCATCAAATGAGCCACCTAATTGGGAAAGTATATCAACCTTTTTATTAATCTCATCAATTATAAAATTTAACTCATCAGTTCTATCTTTAATCTGACCATCATAAATACATTCAATCTTAGTCTCACCTTCAGTTCTAGGAACTATCCAAGTAGTTACATTAGTATATGAAAATGTTTTTTTAAGATTATCCAAATATTCATTGATCCTACTATGTGACCATGCATCAACATTTAAATAGTAAACAAATATCGGATTATCTAAATTTAACTCATTATTTTCCATATATATTATATGAGAAAAATAAAATATGTTTAATCTTCTAAAATTGAATTTATTTTATCATCCCTTTCTTTCTGTTTTATTATTACTACAACTTCAGGTATGCTTATGATAATATCACGTATATGATTAGGTAAAACCGATTTACCATTTGGATTAAAATAATCTAATCTTTTACAATTAGCATAAGGCGATTTTTTAGATAATAATTTAAAACTATTCTCATCTTCTAATAAAACTATATTTTTAGAAATACTCCCTCTTCTAGTTAGTTTAGGAGTTTTAATCTCTAAAAACACAGCAATATTATCAAATTTTACAAAATACATGATTTTTATTTTTTACTATCATACTCAAGATTCATAACTTTACAAGATAAATCATTTGTATACATAGTTCTAACAACCACACCTTCAATAATCCTACCTTTTAATTTCTCAGTTCTAAATATATCATCACAGATAGTAATCAATTCATCATATGTTTTAGGTTTAACAACAACACTTTCGGTATACTCAATTCCAAGAATTTTAGAAACATCTCTTAAATTGTGTGGTGAAGAGTAGTTAATTCTTTTAGCAAATCCTTCTGATAAATCATCAATACCGAAAAGTACTAACTTTTGTTTTTCATTCGCATCAGGGTTCACTTTGTTACCTGAACCTTTCAGTCCCTTCCCAATAATTTCTGACCTGAATGCTAATTGCAATCCATGAGCTTTACAATATTCTAATCCATTTTCTAATAAACCAGAATTTGTAGCCAATTCAATCCAAGAGTCTTTAACTTCTTTTATAATAGGTGTGAACTCTGCTACCTCATCATCTGTCTTGAATAAAGATGTGGTGTCACTGAACCAACCTTTTGTTTTTGTTTCTTGATCAAAATATCTATGGTAGGTATTTCCATCAACATCAACATAATCAGTTACGAATGTTTGATCCATTTTCTTTTCTTGTGAACGAGAACAAACTCCTGATTTGTAATCACCATCAATCACTTTGAAGTAAGTAGTATGAGAACTACCATCTCTTTTAATTGAAATGCCTAATTCTTGACCTTCAGATATAATTCTTTTAACGTGATCAACAATATTCATAATATTAGTTTCATCCGTCTTATACATAAAAGATGGAAACTCACCCGCAATTAAACCTGATCCAGCAGTTTCTGGTTCTTCATACTTAGTAACTCCCAACTCTTCTGTTAAGTCAGTTTCTTCTGTGATTTCTTTTGCTAAGAATTTTTCTACTTCAGATAATGGCATTAAGATACCATTAGAGTAAATTGGATCACTAGAACCCTCAAAAGAGAAGTTAAATTTGATTGCACGAATACGATTCTGTTTACCTAATCTAGATTTCTTAGGATCACCACCTGGTGCGATAAAACTATTGAATAATTCATTTTCCGAAAGACAATAATCTGGTTGGATATAAATTGCTTTTGAACCAACTTCATATAACCCTTTTTGTGCAATTACATTGAAACCACATTCTCCACCATTATCAAAGTTGAATTTTGCAACTTGGATAGCATTTGCTTCTGCTCCTTCTTTAAACACATGAACTAATTTACTAATTGTTACGATTTCTACTACTTTTACCATTTTATTTTGTTTTAACAATACAAATATAATATTATTTATTCAATTCCTATTGAATTTAATTTTTTTTCTCTAATTACCTTTTTAACATCAGGCAATACGTCAGAAACTAACCCAGAAGCACTCTCAAAAATATAAGAAGATATATTACTATCATATTTTGCTTCCAAGGTCATTATCCGCTTAACGAGATCCACAACTTCAGTATTTGGATCTTCTAACTGTTTTATCAAATCACCTGTATCATGATCAGATAATATATCTAATAGAGTTTCCATAGTATCAATAGTGTTTTTATACTCAATGTTTTCCATATAAATAAATTTAATTTCAACAAATATATAAATAATATATATAAAAACAAATTATAATTCATATTTTTATGAAATATCTATATACATATAATAATTATATAATTAAAGAGGGGAATAATGGCATATCACCATTAGTTTTAGAATTAACAGATAAAATAAATAAAAAATCATCAAGTAAAATTAAAAAATGTGAAAATTTTGAAATCACTATAGAAAAATATGATGAAAAAGATAATGAACAAAATTTTAGAATAAATAATTTAAAAGTTGTTTTTAATTATAATGAATATAAAGATAATATATGTAATGGTATATGTGATACTACGAATTCCTCTTTTAATGGAAATTTTTTAGATGGATGTATAATAACCTTAAACATTTTCTACAAAGAAATTGATAGTAATTTTATAGAAAATATAGAAAGTGTTATATCTCATGAAGTTTTACATTTATACCAAAATTATAATCTATTAAAAAATAATAAATTTAAACCGGAATCTTGGTCAATCGGATCAATACTACCCAGTTTCAGAAAAACATTTAAAGAAAAATACACACAATATTTAATTAATATGATATATATTTCACTATCACATGAAATATATGCACAATTACAACAATATTATTACTATAGAAGTAAAGATAAAGATTATAATAAAATATTTGATATAATAAAAGAAATGGAAAATTTCAATATAAAATCTTTAAATAATATAGAGGATATTGAAATCAATTTTATGAAAGATTATATATTAAAAGCCTTATTGAATGGTAAAAGAAATAAAAAATGGATAAATGACGTTAATAAATCCTTATGGAAAGAAACAGATAATCAAAAATTTCTACAAAAATTTAAATTACTTTTAGATAAAAAAGCAAATTTAATAAAAAGAGAAATAAAAAAAGTTGATAATAATTTTGATATTGATTATTTAACAAATGAGGCTATGAGCACTTGGATATCATTACCTACTAATTTTGAAATTAAAGATTTACCTGATAATTACAAATTCCAAATAGAATTAATAGATTTTTTATAAATTAAATGTTTTTTCATACACATCTCTTATCACTTTAATACCATTTGGTTTAATCTCTCTAGTGCCAATTCCAGCAAAATCCTGCTCAGTTATTTTAGGAACATCCTTTAATTCAATAAACTTTAATGATGTATATGACCATCTAAACCATTTATCCAAATTCTGATCAAAAACATATACTTCTTTCTCATTATTAATACCCATTTGAACTGAGTAACCTGTGCCTCCATTAACTGTTTCATATTTACTTTTAGAATAAAAACCTCTATCATTCTTTTTACCAGCACCAACAATAGATCCTATAGCAAATATTTGTTTGGAATATTTAACTTGTGACCAATTTCTAGCAAGTAGATTCATATATTTACTAATACCATAACGTCCTAATGTTTTATTTGCCCGGTTAACCTCAATAACCCCCTCATCATAATCATCATCTGAAATCTCTACTTTATTAACTGATTGATGGTATTTTGTTTTATACGAATAAGCTTTTGTTTTAACCCCAAATTCTTCACCAATTTTTTCCCACTCAGAATCAGCTCCAACCGCCCCACCAGAATGACAAGTAATATTATTCAAATCTATTTTTCGTTCACTAAACAAATCATCTAATTTCATAATTCAACTTTTAAATTATCAACATTCCAAATTGCCAGATCCCCATCCATTCTAAAATAAAGATCTCTGACATCCAATTCTTCATTGAATACATATTTCTTCAAATTGATGAAATATTTATGACCATTACAACCAACTAGATCACTATGTATAGAATTATTATTAAAATCTATATAATCATTAATTCTAAAATCTTCAATCTTCCTAATAGTAAAAGCTTTACATTTAAAAATACTATTATCCAATCCAGCCATTATCTCAATTATATCATCATCATTATAAAATGAATAAATAACTTCATCCGTTTTAATACACTCAACTTTTAGATTATAATTAGCTAGTCCATTCATTAAATCTTGCACTATAACACGTTGCGCCTTAATCTGTCTTTTTGGATTCAAATTACCAAATATGAATTGTCTTAATTGCTTAGAATGATGAAATACTTCAGGTATATTAAACTTATCTAATAAATCTGTGTATGTATCACCAAGATCATTTAAAAATGGTGGATCATATTTTTTCAATGCTTCCCAATTAGCCATTTTAATATCAATTGATAAATACTTAACACCTTCTAAGTACTCAAAGTTCTTATCAATTGGTAAATCTGGAAGTAATGTATCATCATTAAGATCATTAAATGCCCTAGTTGTTTTTATATAATTTATAATTTCATCTGTTTTACCCAACCGATAAATATACATATCATCAATTACATCTTCTGCTTTTTCATATAAAGCTATTAATTGATCCATATTTTCCCATTTATTTATTCTTGAATAAATATTTTTATAATATTCAAAATCAACATAACTAGGCACATTCAAGTCAAATAATTTGCAAAAACTTTTTATATCTTTCATAATAACTTATTTAATTTCCAATCTCTTAATTCTAAAACACACTGATGTTTTATATCACAATATTTATTATAGTTTTTATTAAACATTTCTTTTATCTCATTAAATTCATTAATGAAATCCGCAACCATTGCAATATAATCTCTTTCTGAACCAGGTTCTACTTGAAATGTAAATTTACGATCATACAATCCATCAAATATCATTTCCCACAAACCATCCATAAAAATAGTTCCAATGACAAAAATTTCAACAGTACCCATAGTGATCTTCCTACCTAATTCTTCACTATACTTTAGTATCCTAAATCTAGGTCTTTGCTCATCATATTTGATGTAGTATTCAGATTTTATATTATCCTCACCAAATACATCAACAAGAATACTATACATATCTTCTTTACTTAATTCACCTTTCATATCAATGAAATTAAAATATAATAAATCCAATATACTATCAGTAATATCAATGATATACCACCAACAAAGAAAAGAAAACCCCACTTTGTACTACCATCACCATATTTATCACCTATTAAAAAAATAGTAACCAAAATAAATGTTACTAATAAATGCTGTAAAGGAATATCTATTATCATATTATAAAAATTAATTCTCACTTATTTCAATATAAATCTCAGAGACCTCAGGAAACTCAAATCTAATATCTTTTTTCATCTCATCAACGCTATCCTCAATTTTATATCCTTTCATAAAATCTTCAACATTAACAGATAACAATAACAAGTATTTATTTTTACCCATCGTCATAGTTTTAATTCTATTAACGTGTGTAACCATATCAAAGTCACCAACGATCTCTTTAATTCTAGCTCTATCTTTTCTAGGCATACTCTCACCAATAATAAGTTTTCTTAACTCATTTACTAGTGAGTATGATACATAACTAAGAATTAAACCAACTGCGATACTACCAATCGCATCAAAGATCGGATTTATAGTAGATAAGATTGTACAGATAAGTGCTACAAAAAGACCTGTAAGTGCAGCAGCATCTTCTAATAGAATAACAATAAGATTTATATCAATTGATTTTTTAATCGCTCTGAAGAACTTTGCTTTAGATGTTTTACGCAACTCTTTAAGTGCAACTAAGAAAGACTTACCTTCTACTAAAATACCAATAACAAATACTGTTATAGCCCACCAAAAATGGTGAATTGGTTCAGGATGTGATAACTTAACAATACCCTCATAAATAGAGAATACTGCACCACCGAAGAAAAGTAATATAGCAACCATAAAAGCCCAAAAGAACTCTTCACGACCATAACCAAATGGGTGCTCTTCGTCATTTTTCTTTTTAGATCTTTTACTACCTATAAGCAAAAATACCTGATTAAGACAATCCGATGTAGAATGTATAGCCTCTGCTAACATAGAAGTGCTCATAGTGAAAAAAGCAGCTACGAATTTTAATACTGATATTATACCATTACCCATTAATGCATAAAATACTGCCTTATTTGAATTTGAATGTGACATATTTATTTATTTAGTTTATACAAATATAATACAAATATATTTATAAACCTAATTCTTTATACGCAATAGCCCAATTTTCCCAATATATTTTTCGCTCAGAAGTTGAATATTCCAATGGATTTAAACCCTCTCCTGTTAATTCCGAAAGAGCTCTATCCCATATTATGGAATTTCTTTCTAATAAAATAGGTATAATATTTTTACCATAATTTACTACTTTTCTATATTTTTCTCCCTTAGATATTTCTTCCAAGTCGGATTTATTACATGTTTCTACTTCTTCAATCAATTTAATAATTTCCACATTATTATTTGGACTATTTAAAAACTCATTAAACTTTTCTATTTTCATATATTATTTATTTAATCCCCAATTCTTCTAACTTTTTAAGTCTTATACCACTTTTAACAGACGCAATAATATCATTTGGGTTTATTAAACCTGGTTTATCATATGATCCCATAATACCCATTTTCTCACACAACTCATCACTAATACTACAATCACATAATTTTTCAATCTCCATAATCATTTCAATTGCATCCATATCATCAATATCCATTACATAAAAAGATTTAGCATTATAATCCCAATTACCTATTTTTTCAATAAATAATAAATCCAATGATATATTATTATCAATCAATACCTTAACTAATTCACTCTGTTCTTTAATCATCCCAATATTTTATATATTTGATTATCCCGATCAATACTTTTAATAAATTGTTTCAATTCAATATAAGTCATTTCCATATTTTCTATTAAAATATTTTTATAATAAATATCAAATTCATGAAAGCCAGATGTATCACTATCTCCTCTAGGCAATTCACCTTTATAACCAGCATATGAAACCATAGTCATGCCCCTGAATTCACCAAAGCCATCTTCAAGTTTCATATTGTGATCCCAATCTGAGTAATCTCCCAAACACTCAACAACACTACCCACAACCCAATAAGGATCATCATCTTCCTTAGCTATAAATCTAAAATCTTTGCTAGTAAAATCTACTATCATATTCCTAATTTTTTAAGTTTTAATTCTCTATATTTAGCCATATCAGGTTTGTATTCTTTGAGAATATAATCATACCATTCTTCCCAAGTATCAAAAAATACTTCATTGCTCCACATTTCATCACTATCTTGACCCATCATAAATACCTGATGATGATAAGTTCCCCTTATCTTTTCCCTATCATTTAAACTTAAAGAAATCCACCATTCCTTTTCAATTTTATTAATAAGATATCTTTGATAAAATAATGCTAAAGTAGCTTCCAATTCTCTTCTTTCCATTCTATCAGATTTATTTGACCAATATCCACCAACTTCACCATTTCTTTGCTTCTCTTGGTAATTTAAAAATTTATTATCTTTATATCTCATATTCCCAATTCATTAAGTTTATCATCTCGTTGCTCTCTTTGTTGATGTAATTTATATGCTTCATCATCGGAAATAAAATATTCATTCATTTCATCATAAGTAAAGTAATACCATTTAATTCTTTCAGAGTAAGGTAAGTTCCACCAATTCTTTTTACCATAAGCAATTTGATCATCTTCAATACATAAACCATAACCAGTTTTACCATGTGCTTCTGGATCAGCATTAAATTGCAAATTACCTCTACCTTTTATATTATAGTGCGAACCAACTTTAAGAGTTTTGTATTCTTTGATACACATCACACTCATACAATCCCATCGGTCTTCCATATCTTTCTAATTTTATTTTTTCTTAATCCATTTCTAGTCCAAAAATAATTTATACCACTTGACTTAGGATTTGGTAAAATTCTAATATTTCCTTTAAATTTAGAAATATCTTCAATTATATCTTTCATAAATCCGAATAATTTTAATTTTTCTATTATTTTTTCTAGACTTAATTTTTCTATTAAATCTACCAATATGTTGACCATATATAGGTTCAATACCATATGAAGTATCAATTATAGTAGTCTCATACCGTTTTTAAGAACTTACTCAAACTTATACATTTTAAAATAAAATGCTCCTCGCGCTATATTTATTGCTTTATGCAATAAAATAGTGCATCTGATGTCTTATTCCTAATTCACCGACAAGCTGAACCACGTTAGTAGTTGTACTCTCATCTCCAAAGGTATTGACGGTTAAACTATCCGCCATATTTATTAATTTTTCTAGATTTTCTAGATTTATAGAGGCATTTATGTCTCTATCCATTTCATTTCCACATTCATTACACTTATAAATCCTATCTGAAAGTTTTAAATCATTATTTTTGTTTTTACAACAGGAACATAATTTACTACTTGCAAAATAAGTATTAGTGATAATTAATTTACCACCATATAGTTGTTTTTTATAAAGTAATTGTCTTTTAAATTCAAAAAAACCACCATCCAGAATAGCAGAAGCCAATAAACTATTT
>Ga0214170_1000114_pt1 | contig 34389 bp, 31 predicted proteins | sample TroBogEpilimnion_2_FD_153008 | JGI IMG/M metagenome (GOLD analysis project Ga0214170, IMG submission 153008) | Freshwater microbial communities from Trout Bog Lake, WI - 27JUN2007 epilimnion | ecosystem: Environmental > Aquatic > Freshwater > Lake > Epilimnion/Euphotic zone | place: Trout Bog... | reverse complement strand
ACGCGAGCTAAACCAAATAAGGTTACAGGATTACCCTCTTTTAACTCTAACTCAACTTCACTAATTGCTTGATCATATAACTGACCATCACGACGTGTCACAATAAGCCCTTGATCAATTGCAATTTCGATTTTTGCGCCTCTAAATACAATCTCCCAAGAACGTCTAGTAAAGTCAGTTGTAAAGATCGGAATGAGTTGTGGTGCTAACAATGTCATTTTTTGCGCAATGACAGGATCGTCAATTAATGTTTGAAAATCAAACTGTCCCTGCACGGTTGGAGCTTCCCACTCAGAGCGACTCGATAAACCACCAGAATTAGTGTGATTAATTTTTAAAGTTAACAGTAGTTTTCGAAGAATTTTTCTTTCACGAACTGCAATACCCTGATGCATGAGGGCTAACTCATTGGTGTCATAGTAAATATTGTAGAGTTTTTGTCTTTTACCCCCAGACTGCAATAAGGGGTGCTCAAGAAGCAAGGGTAAATCTTTTGAATTAAAACTTAATTTGAGTTCAGTTTCGATGGACACTATGAGTTATTTTTCCAAAAAAGTAAAAAGTAGACCTATTTTAATCATTTTGTAACAAAATTACTATCTAGATTAGATAATAATTTTATTAAAATTCAATGACGTGTAACAATTTCCTCATTAAAAATAGCAAAGCAAATCTCACTGAAGATTAACACTGAAGTTGTAACAAAGATGTGTAAAAATTTTTATATGAAAATTAAATTACTCTTTGTATTCTTACTTACAGCTCTCCTCCTTGGCTGTAATTCTAATAAGCTATCTCATTTGGAAAGCCAAAAAGAGATTAAACCTCTCGTACTTTTGATATCTATTGATGGTTTTAAACCAGAATACTTAGATCCTAACAATACGCCACAATTATTTAATTTATCGCAAAATGGCGCTATTGCTAAAGGAATGTTGCCTAGTTTTCCAAGTGTTACCTTCCCAAACCACTACAGCATTGTTACAGGCCTATATCCTGATCATCACGGAATTGTTAACAACACTATGGTTGATCCAAATATTTCTGAAACTTTTAAACTCTCTTCTAGAGAAGCGCTTACGAATTCAGCATGGTGGGAAGATGGCACACCTATTTGGGTTAGCGCTCACAAGCAAGGTCTTAAATCTTCAACATTATTTTGGCCAGGCTCGGAGGCCAAAATTAAGGGTATTCAACCTGATGATTGGTTGCCTTATGATAAAAACCTCACCCCTTCTGGCAGAGTAGATAAATTGCTTAATTGGCTAAATCGCCCTGCTCAACAGCGTGCTGATTTTGCAACTCTGTATTTTGAAGATGTAGACAGTGCTGGTCACAAGTACGGGCCAAAAAGTTCGGAAGTAAAAGAGGCGTCACATCAAGTTGACTTAGCAATCAATCAGTTAATGAATGGACTAAAGAAATTAAATCTCAGCAGTACAACAACTATCATTATTGTTTCTGATCACGGCATGGCTGAAGTCAAAGCAGAACAAGCGATTAATCTAAGAAGTATGTTAACTAAGTTTTCTAAGATCAATTTTGTTTGGCAAGGTTCACTGGCAGGCATTAATCTTCAGGGAGAGTCCTCTTCAGAAGTGTTATCAACCCTCAATCAAAATAGTCATATGCAATGTTGGGCTAAAAATAACATTCCTTCAAAATATCATTTTGGAAAACACCGCAGAGTGCCGGACATTGTTTGTCTTGCCAGCCTTGGATATAGCTTATTAGATGGAAATCCTACATTTACAATTCCAGGACAACACGGTTTTGATCCCGAACTTCGGGATATGCATGGCATTTTTATTGCTTCTGGATATAAGGTAAAAAAAGCTGAACTGGACTACTTTGAAAACGTTGAGGTTTATCCTCTCATGTGTCATTTACTGCAGATTAAGCCAGAAAAGAATGATGCAAGAGATATTTTATTTAAGCAAATAATTACTCAATAATTAATAAAATTAATGGAGTAATTATTGCTTATAAATAGTTGATGTTTCCGGAGTCCAGCCGCCACCTAGCGACTGATACAAAGCAGTTGTATCTCCTAAATATGTAGCATAAGCCTGCAAACTATTAATTCGCGCCTGAAGATAGGTTTGTTTATTTAATAAGGCTGCAGACTCTGAAATATAACCTGCTTTCAACTGTCTATCAGACTGTTCAAATATATGCTGATTAGATTTTTCATTATCTAAAGCAGTTTTGTAATACTTTCCATCAGCTTCTAATGCATACAAAGTATCTGCTACATTTTGAAAAGCTGAAAGGACAGTACTTTTATATTGTCCCATTGCAGCATCTAAACCAGCTTCCGCAGCAGTTTTCCTTGCAAACAAGCTGCCACCTTGGAACAGAGGTTGAGTCACTCCACCCATTACACCCCACACCGAATTTGCACTATTTGATAAATCACTAAACATAGTTGCGACGCTACCAATATTTCCTGAAATAGAAAATTGCGGCAATAGATTGGATACTGCAACTCCTATTTGTGCATTTGCAGCTCGAACATACTCCTCTGCAATTTTGACATCAGGCCTTTGCTCAACAAACTTGGAAGGTAGCGCCGTAGGTAATGGTGATGGAATCTGAATATCCTCTATCTTAGGCAACAAAAGACTCTCATTTGGCATCTTTCCACAAAGAACAGCCAATAAATTGAGGGACTGTTCGCGCGCTTTTTCAATAGTTGGAACTTGGGAAACAGCCTGGGCATATAGAGACTCTTGTACCGCTAAATCAACACTACTAGAGTAACCTGCTGCACGCAATCTACGTGCGTGCTCCAATTGTTCTTTGCTTGCCTGCGCTAGTTCACGAACAGCTTTCAATTGCTCCCTTAATGACGCCTCTTGAATAGCTGTAGCAACCACATTATTCGCAACCGTAGTTTGTAATGCGGCTAGCTGATAACTCTGTGCATTACCAAGCGCTTTGAGAGACTCTACTTGCCTACGATTACCACCCCAAATATCAGGGGCAAAGCCAACAGTTAAGCCAGCAGTATGCAAGTTATATAAAGGATCAACTTGGTTATTAATACTAGGTTGCAAAATAGGCCCAACATTTTGCCTACTGACGTTATACCCAGCAGAAACTGCTGGGAAAAATAGGCCTTGTTGTGCTCTAACATTTGCTTGTGCAACACGTAAATTTGCGGAAGCAGTTTCAATATTAGGATTATTTTTGAGTGCTAGCTCAACCAATTGATTGATTTGTTCAGAGTGATAGGCTTTCCACCACTGTAAGTCTACTTCAGAAACAGTATTAGAATTTGCCACACCCAACTGAGCATCACGTGTAAATGAAGTTGGTGCTATTGTCTGAGGACGCTGGAAATCAGGTCCAACAGAACAAGCGTTTAATGCAATTAGGGACGCCAAGATTATCGATATTCTCATCATTAACCTCCTAAGCCCTTACGCTTTACCTTCGGATGATATCGTTTCAAAACCTCATTATATATAGCTGGAACAACCAACAATAAGAACATTGGCCCAATAATCATACCGCCCACAACCACAGTAGCGAGAGGCTTTTGAACTTGGCTACCAATTCCATTTGAAATCGCAGCAGGAAACAAACCAATCGCAGCCGATAAAGCAGTCATCAATAAAGGTCGCATTCTGGTCTCGTGAGCCTCAAATATAGCTTCAAATTTTGTTTTTCCAGAAGCAATGAGTTCTCGATAATAGGATTGAACCAAAATACCATTCATCACAGATACCCCCAGTAATGAAATAAATCCAATAATCGCCGATACGCTAACAGCTTGCCCTGTAATAAATAAAGCTATTACACCTCCAAGCATTGCAAAAGGAACCCCTGCAATCGTCAGCATACAGTCCATCATGCTGTTAAACAAGGCATATAAAAGAGCCATAATTAACATCAAAGCTAGTGGTACAACGATAGAAAGCCTTTTTTGTGCTGCCTGTAATTCGTCAAACTCACCTGCATAAGTAATCCGGTAACCTTCAGGTAATTTAATTTTTTCACCAATTTTTTGTTGGATTTCAGTTACTGTGCTTCCCAAGTCACGACCACGAGTACTAAATTTAATAGGTATATAACGCTCATTCTTCTCGTGGTAAATGTAACTAGCTCCAGTATCTAAACGAATATCAGCAATATCTTCAAGAGGAATATACGCAACATTCCCAGAAGACGTGGTGTAACCAATTCTTAAGTTCCTAACATCCTCAATACTGTCTCTACTTTGACTTCTCAACCGAACTGTCAAGCTAAAATTCCTATCCCCCTCCAAAACACGTGTAACTTCAGTGCCGGCAAAAGCTGCTTGCAGAACTGTATTTACATCTCCAGTGTTTAAGCCATATCTAGCTGCTTTTTCTCTATCGATGGTGACATTCAAATTAGGTTGTCCAAGGATGTAAAAGATTCCAAGATCACTAACACCCTCAATATCTTCCATGACGTGCTTAATGTCATTAGCAATACTCTCAAGAGTTGCAAGCTCTGGACCAATTACTTTGACTGAATTTGCACCTTTAACGCCAGACAATCCTTCCTGCACGTTATCCTGAATATATTGTGAGAAATTGGTTGTTACCCCTGGGAACTCATTCTCAAAATCCTGCTGTAAGCCAGCAACGAGTTTTTCTTTTGTAGAACCTTTTGGCCATTGATCAAAAGGTTTTAAAGGTGCAAAAAGTTCCACATTGTTAAATCCTGCAGCATCACTTCCATCATCAGGTCGCCCATGTTGTGAAACAACCGTTATGACCTCAGGATGACTTTTGATAAGTTCACGCATGCGGTGGACGTTTTCTGTCCCCGCCTCAAGAGAAATAGTTGGTGGCATGGATGCTCTAATCCACAAATTACCTTCTTCGAGGGCAGGTAAAAACTCACTACCTAAATGAGAAAGCATCAACATACCAACTAATAAAGCAGCAATACCACCTATCAATACTTGCTGTGTATGCTCCATCACCCATCTTAGTTTAGGTGTATAAAAATCTCTGATGGCTTCCACAATCTTGGTCTCGTGCTCTTTAACTCTTCTTGGTAATAAATAACTTGCAATGACAGGTGTGATTGTGAAAGTTGCCATTAAAGCACCCGCCAAAGCGTAACCATAGGTTCTTGCCATTGGACCAAAAATCTGACCCTCAACGCCCTGCATCGTAAATAAAGGGAGGAAAGCAGCAATAGTAATTGCAGTAGAGAATAAAACGGAAGTGTCTACCTGCGTTGCACTTAAAAATATCAAACGCAGTCTTGCAGTCCAACCTTTTGATGGGTCTGTTAGTAAGCCATCTGGACCAAAAGCCATTTTTCTTAAAGTTCTGGCTCTTTCTTCAGGTTTCTGTTGGAAATTTCTGAAAATATTTTCGACTAATATCACTGCCGAATCGACAATAATTCCAAAATCCACAGCACCCAATGAGAGTAAATTTGCGGACTCACCTGTCATCGTCAAAATAATAATACTGAAAAACAATGCAAATGGAATGTTGATACTTACAATAACAGCACTTCTTAAATCACCTAAGAAGATTAACTGAATAATAAAAACAAGCAAACAGCCAAATATCAAGTTATGAATAACGGTGTGCGTTGTAACGCCAATTAGAGTTGATCGATCATAATAAGGTTCTATCTTTACACCATTCGGTAAAGAACCATCTGTATTGAGTTTGTTAATAGCTTCTTTAGCTTTTTCAATTACCTGATTAGTTTGGAGCGTTCTATTCATGATAATGACGCCAGTTACTACATCTTTTTGGTCATCTCTACCTGCCTCACCCAATCGCGGCATATATCCTTCAGAGATAGTAGCTACATCTTTTACTCGAACAGCTAGGCCATTTTGTTGAGTTAGAACGATTTTCTCTATATCTGATAAGTTTTGAACTAATCCTACCCCACGAATATTGATGGATTGATCACCAACACTAACAGTTCTTCCACCCACATTGGAGTTTGAGTTACCAATGCTGGTAATCAATTGTTGAAAAGTAATTCCGTAACCTTCAAGTCGCTTAGGGTCGACTTCAACGTGATACTCTTTTGTTGTTCCACCCCAAGTCACAACCTGCACAATACCAGGAGTAGTAAGTAATCTCTTTATAACTACCCAGTCTTGTATCGTTCTTAGGTCGGTCAAAGTGTAGTTGGATGGTCCCTTTAGTTGATAACGAAAAATCTCGCCCACTAAACTCGAAGCCTGAATCTGAGGCTGAACACCATTAGGTAAAGATACATTTTGCGATAAACCATTCGCAATTTGCGTCAGTGCAAAAAAGTAATCAACCCCATAATTAAAGGTTACACGGACAAAAGATAATCCAGCAAAAGAGGTGGATCGAATAATATCAACGCCTGGAGTTGTAGCAAGACCAATTTCAATCGGCCTCGTGTAATAACGCTCCATTTCCTCTGAAGATGCACCTGGAAACTGCGCTGTAATTTCTATAATAACTGGCGCTGGGTTTGGATAAGCCTCAACATTGAGCTTTAAAAATGCTACTATCCCAGTAACAATAAAAGCCAACAAACTTAAAATAACTATAGGTCTTCGAGTTAAAACAAAATATAAAATAGGTTTAAACATAGCTGCTTTTCGCTCGAAAAATTAGTGAGATACGCTATACAAGTTACTGAGAAATAATGCTTTATTTAAGGCAATCTTTTCGCCAGCTTGCAAACCATCTAATATCTGAACTAAATTAGCTTGAGTTATTCCAATACGAACTACACGACGCTTAAAAAATTGTCCATCTTCAGTTGTCCATACTATTCTGGTACCGTTATTCTCGCGAACCAAAGCCTCAGCTGGAACTGCTGGATAAGATTCAGGTTTTGTTATCTCAATACTAAAACTCGCTAACATTTGTGGCTTTAACTCATGATCATGATCACGCACTTGAGCATATAGCGTTAATCTACGGGTTGTAGGATCAACTGAATCACCAATATAAACTATCTTTCCAGGAAATAATTTATCTCTATAAGATTGCACCTTAACGATAACGTTTTGACCTAATTTATACAAAGGAACTTCTGATTCAGGTACTTGTGCAACCATCCATAAATTATTCGTATCAGACACAGTAATTGGCGCTGGAGCAACGCCAGGTTGAACCAATTGCCCAGTTGATGCATTCCTGGAAATAACCCTGCCACTTATTGGACTTTTAATATTAAGTTCAACATCAACTTTGCGTGTACTAACAATTTGCTCTATTTCAGAATCAGAAAAACCAAATAAACTCATCGATTTTTTAGCCGCTATAAAGTTCGCCTCTGCAGTTTGTTGGTCTGCTATGTTTTGCTCAAGCTCCCTTTGAGAGATGCTTTTAAACTCAAATAAATCTTTTGCTCTTTTAAGTGTTTCATTGGACTGTTTCAAAACACCTGCAGTGGATAGAAGCGCTGATGAAGCTTGTGCAGCATCAGGAGATAAAACCGTATAGAGAACTTGATCTTTTTTAACATCATTTCCAGCATTGACTAAAACCTTATTAATCCTACCTTGATAAGGAGAAAAAACATCAGCAGTCTTGTAACGATCAAAATCTATGACGCCAACAGCTTCTCTTAACTCTTGGAAATCATATGTTGAAACTGAACCAGTTTTGATCTCTTTAGCCTGCTCTGCACTAATCTGGACAGTATTTTCAGGGCTTGGAGGTGCATCAACAGGCTGCTTTTTTGTTAAACCACTTAATAATTGAATAAAGCCCCAAACAAGCAATATCAGAACGATCGCTGAAACACCAACGACTACTTTCTTATTTCTTAAAATATTTTGCTTAGTGAAGGATTGATTTATATCTTGCGTTTTGGAATTTTTACTAGTTTCACTCATTGAAACACCATTCTGAATTTTCTTAAAATTTGCTATTTACAAAGATACTTTAAACTTATTGGATAATATCCTAGTTTTGTAACAAAACAGTTATTTATAACATATTGATTTGTATTTATTTGAGGAATTAAAAATTACTAAATATTAGAATGTATTAGTCTAATTAATGTCATTTTTTAGTGCTAAATTATTACCCTATTAAGTCTTTCTTAATCACAGGAACCCGAACTTATGTCACAAATGAACCAAGATGATGATCAAAATTACGTTTTAGGAGTTGTAGGAGCAATTATTCTGGCGGTATTGATTGGGGTTGTAAGCCTAAGTATCAATGTCTCAGACTCCTCAAATACGAATACTTCTAGTCAAAGCTCAGAGAATACTCCTGCAATATTTATGGGTAATTTTGATTTTTCAGTAAGTAACGGAAAAATAACTTTATCTGGTGAAGTCGTCGATGAGAAGGCTAAATCAAGCCTTTTAAACCCAGCTAAATTACTATGGGGAAATGATAACGTTATCGATCAATTAACTGTTAAAGCAGATGCTAAGAAGTTTTGGTGGAATGTTAAGCCTTTAGAAGTTTTATCAAAATTAAAACAGATCCCTGACTTTAAGTTGCATCTTGAGGATAATAAAATCACAGGAAATGCAATCGTTGGCACCCAAGCTTCAAAAGAAAACCTTTTAGCTGGTCTAAAAAAATGGTTCACTTCTGATGCCCAATCTGAGGTCAATGTAGATGTAGATGCCAAATATGCGTCAGATTTAGTTGATCCAAATACACTCCTAAATTTATCTATTGAGTATGCAACCGGAGCATCAGATGTTCCAGAATCAGTAAAGCCTGTATTGAATCAAATTGCAACTATTCTTAAAGAAGATCCTAGAAAAATTGCTATCAATGGCCATACCGACAATGTTGGTGTTCCTGCAGAAAACAAAAGCCTTTCTTTAACAAGAGCTGAAAAAATCAAGGCTTACCTTGAATCTCAAGGTGTAGATGCTGGACAACTCAGTGCCGCAGGTTTTGGCGATAGCAAACCGCTTGCAGATAACAGTTCTGATTTAGGAAAAGCCAAAAATCGCCGTATTGAGTTTTCTAGTCAATAATGACCTACTCTTTTTATTCATATGATCCGCGCATGGGCCATGGTCTTCCCCATGACCCTTTTAAAGCAATTGTAGGTCCTCGACCAATTGGCTGGATTGCCAGTCAAAGTAAGGAGGGATTCATCAATCTTGCGCCATATAGCTTTTTTAATGCATTTAATGCATCTCCACCTATCATTGGATTTGCCAGCACTGGCTATAAAGACTCAGTAAATAATATTACGCAAACAAAAGAATTTACTTGGAATTTGGTAACTTTTGACCTAGCAGAAAAAATGAATGCGACTTGTGCTGAGGTTGGCCCAGAAATTAGTGAATTTGATATTTCTGGTTTAACCCCACTTGCTTCAACACTGATTAAACCTCCTCGCGTCTTAGAGAGTAAAGTTTCCTTTGAGTGCAAACTTACTCAAACGATTCAACTTGAAAATTCCTCAGGAGGAAAACTAGAGAGTTGGTTAACCCTCGGTGAAGTTGTGCACGTTCATATCGCAGAAGATTTCCTAGAAAATGGTATTTATTCGACCACGAAAGCGGATCCTATACTCAGGGGTGGTGGTCCTGCTGACTACTTTAGAATTAGTCCAGACCAACTCTTTAAAATGTATCGTCCTAGATAAAAAAGGGCAATTTATATTGCCCTTTTTCAGTGGATTTACTTCAAATTAATTGATTTGTTGAATCCCACACAAAATCCATCCTGTTGAACTGTCTATCGGCTTAGACCAATTCCAAACCTCAGCAAACTCTTCAATAGGCCCATTAAGCTCTTCACGCATTGAACCTGAGAATCTTACGCTGGCTAAATACTCTTGGTTTTCCTCTTCAACAGCTAAGAGATCAGCAGCTAATGTTAATACTTGTGTGTAACTAATCGCAGTGGATCTTGCTAACATATCTTTTCTTAATATTGCAAACAATTCAGGCGATGTGAACTCTTTAAGTACCTCAATGTTCTGCTTATCTGAGGCCTCTTGAAGTTGAAGAAATAAAGACTTTGCATTTTCTAAGAAATGCTCTTTATCAGCAAAAGAATTCGGCGTTAAACTTCCTGTTACCCCAGCAAAGGTACTCGCTTCTCCAATCAAAGGTAACTGATTAGAGTTCGGGATAGTCTGAACTTGTTTAACGGAGTTTGTATTTTGTTCATTCCAAGCATTCTCACTAAATTGAGGTGCCTGTGGAATATCCATGTTTGAAAAACCCGTACTCATACTTGGTGCTACTTGGGGTTTTACAAACTTCCTGAATAACCACAGCCCAATAAAGGCAACTGCAACTAACAAAAGTATGTTCGAGAACATGGAACCCATTTCGGCGCCCATACCAAAATGAGAAAATAAGTAACTTAAACCAATCCCTGCAGCAATACCCCCTAAAATTCCACCAAAACCACCAAAACGACTAGGCTGAGGTGCGGGAGCTTGTGGAGCAGATGCTGGATTTTGAGCTGGCTTTGGTGCTGCATTAACTGGTGGAGCAACTGGCTTAGGAGGTAATGCATTTTGATTGCGCGTTATAGTACTGGATTGCCTACCAATGCTGGCGCCACCACCCATCTTTTTTGCACTTGCTTCGTTAGCAGATATTAAAATTAATAATGTAATAACAAAACCAAATATTTTCTTGTGGTTTAGTGTCATCTTTATACCCCTTAATTTATTATTAACACCTATTAGATATCAAATTGAAGACTTTGTCATTAACCATAAATCTAATGATGTCTTTATTAATCATATACCTATCCCTGCTAAAAATAGATGGCTGATTTCAAATACAGCAATTAAACATTGAGGAAATTAGTGACTAAAATTTTCAAAATCATCCTTATCCTGTTTCTTTTTTTCCAAGGGTATTTTTTCATTCAAATCATATGGTTCAAAGCATTTAATCCTCAAGAAACTGCTTTCATGCGTCATGAAGAAAAGCGCCTAGCGCAACTTCAAGTTCCCAAAAAGATTTATCACAAATGGATTGATTATGAAAAGATCTCACCCTCTATTAAAAAAGCTGTTATTGCTTCTGAAGACTCGAATTTCATTAGTCATGATGGTGTGGATTGGGATGCTCTAGAAAAAGCCGCAAAGGAAAATGCTGCAAAAGGCAAAATCAAAAGAGGTGGATCAACTATTTCCATGCAATTAAGTAAAAATCTTTTTTTATCGGCAGAACAAAGCTATTTTCGAAAAGCGGAAGAAATACTCATCACTGGAATGCTTGAACTGGTTCTCAGTAAAAAACGTATTCTAGAAATCTACTTGAATGTTGCTGAATGGGGCGTAGGTATATTTGGGATTGAGGCAGCAGCTAATCATTATTTTGGTATTTCAGCAGCACAACTATCTCCTTATCAAGCAGCATGGCTGGCTGCAATCTTACCCGCTCCAAGAAGATTTGATGTGGCGAGAAACTCCCCCTATGTCTCCAACAAAGCAGATATTATTCTGGGAAGAATGCCTTTAGTGATGATCCCAAAGTAAATATTTTTTAAATTGAATAATATAAAAATCATTCAAAAACATTCCTTTAGAATATACAAAATAATGATGAGAGAGACTAAATGAAAATACTATTGCTAGCTTTATCCCTTACTTTGAGTGCTTTTTCATTTTCCCAAACCTACCCATCAAAACCAGTAACTATTATCGTTACCTATGCTCCTGGTGGACTTGGGGATCTTCTTGCTAGGCAATTAGCAGAGCAATTAACTACTAAAACCAAACAATCATTTATCGTAGAAAATAAACCTGGGGCCACGGGTGCCTTGGGAACTCGTTATGTAACGAAATCAAAGCCTGATGGCTATACATTACTTCTTGGCCAAACAGGTGAAATGGTCATTAACACTATTGTTGGAAAAGATCTTGGATATGACCCTTACCAAGATTTGAAACCGATTGCTTTAATTGGTGAAGTTCCTCTTACCTTGGTTGCTCCCCTCAACGCCCCCTATAACTCTTTGCCAGAATTTATAAAACTCGCTAAACAGCAACCCAACAAATATACCTATGCATCTTCAGGCACTGCGACGCCAGGTCATATTGCGGCTGCCTCACTTGCTCAATTAGCAGGCTTAGAAATGGCACATGCTCCATACAAGGGAGCGGGTCCTGCAATGACAGATATTTTAGGTGCCCACGTAGACTTATTTTTTTCAAGCACTCCTTCTATCATCCAATTTGTTGAAGGAAATAAAGTCAAAGCACTTGCAGTATCCTCTAACAAAAGAACAAGTGTCTTCCCACAACTTCATACCGTTTCTGAGGATATTGGTAGAGACTTTAGTTTTACACTTTGGGGAGGTATCTTCGCCCCTTCTGACACACCTGATGGAATCGCCCAAACTTTAAATACGCTCATTAACCAAATACTATCCGACCCACAATTTAAAAAGCAATTTGAAAAAGAAGGTATCAATATCAAACCCAATAGTAGAGAAGAATTTGCACAGTTTCATCGAACTGAATTATCTAACTATAAAAAAACTCTCCAACCCCTCAATTTAAAAATAGATTAAAAATATGAAAATAGTAATTATTCCTGGTGATGGCATAGGTCCAGAGACTATGGCAGTTTGCACACAAGTTTTAGAAACAATTTCTGATAAATGCGGACTTGGTCTTGAACTGATTCCTGAAATTGCTGGGCATGAAAGTCTCAAAATTAGAAAAGCTACAGTCACTCAAGAACTCCTAGAAACTGTAAAAAATGCAGATGGACTAATGTTAGGTCCAATGTCGACTTTTGACTTTAAAGATGAGTCCAAAGGCGAAATCAATCCGTCAAAGTTTTTTAGAAAACAGCTAGACTTGTATGCCAATATTCGACCAGCTAAAACATTTAAAAACATTCCCACAAGGATGAATCCTTTTGATCTTGCGGTTGTGCGTGAAAATACAGAAGGCTTTTATTCAGATAGAAATGTGGAATCTGGCAATAGCGAAATTTTAGTCACCCCAGAAGTCGGTATTTCTTTAAGAAGAATTACTAAACTGTGCTGTGATCGAATCGCAAAATCAGCATTTGAACTAGCAATGACTAGAAAAAAACATGTCACGATTGTCCATAAAGCTAATGTACTCAGAATTACAGATGGCATGTTTATTGACAGTTGCTTAAGCGTTGCAAAAAATTATCCTGAAGTAAAAGTAGATGACATTATTGTTGACGCGATGATGGCCCATGTGGTCCGAAATCCTGAGAAGTTTGATACGATTGTCACTACCAATATGTTTGGCGATATTCTTTCTGACCTTACCGCTGAACTCTCAGGTAGCTTGGGGCTAGGAGGATCTCTTAATGCTGGAGATATGTACGCAATGGGTCAAGCTGCTCATGGCTCAGCCCCTGATATCGCAGGCCAAAATATAGCCAATCCCTTTTCATTAGTCACCTCTGCCAGTATGTTACTAAACTGGCTCGGGGCTCGACATCAACAAGTATCTTTGATTAATGCTGCAAAAGTCATTGACCGCTGCTTAGAGCAAGCTATTGATGCAAAAGAAACAACTAAAGATATTGGGGGGTCACTTGGTACGGATCAAACTGGAAAATTACTGATCGAGAGAATCCGTACCTACCAATTAATCTAATTTTTTCTTTTAACTGGCATATTAGGCTGCGCATCGGCGCTACGACGATCAATGTAATCTTGATCTCTTTCCATCCATAATCCTTTGGTGGCTTGTAGCGCGTTATGATCCCACTCCTCAGACCAGTCTCCAAGGTCATAACCATACCATGGAGACTCAGGTCTTAATTCAGGCAATCCCAATCTCTCCCATATTTTTTTAGCATTTTCCATATACTCCTTCTTAGGTAGCGCTAAGGGAGGCATTGGATATTTCATTGTTGCGTCAATCAGCATCGCTGAATCAATTTCAGGTGTGAACTCACTACGAGGACCATGACCCATTTCTCTATATCGAACAATTTGTATGTCTTGCCCAGGATCACAACGATAAGACATTGCCCATAAAACTGCATCGATATTGTTCGGATCAATATCATCATCAATTGCTATCACATACTTTCCAATAGCAGCCTGCAATGTCATAGTGCCGTTTAAAGCTCTCCAAATTTCAGTTTTAGATGAACCTCTAGCAAACTGTAAAAAAACTACTTTTCTTAAATTAGTTAATGCTTCATGAAGAGTAACTTTTTTAATACCTTTAATAGATAAACGATTTTTTAAATGACTTAGGTACAAAGGTTCATAAGCTAATTTTTTAATAACGCTTGATTCACTTGGGGTAACTTGTGAAATGATTGACATAATCGTTGCTTTTTTACGGCGTGTTATTGCCGTAACAGTTACAGCGGTGTTGTAATCCTCAAGAGCAACATAACCATGTGATTCACCAAATGGTCCTTCAGGCTCTAAAAATTCAGTATCAACATATCCCTCAATAACCACTTCGGACTCAGCTGGAACCAAAATATCAACAGTATGCGCTTTCACAGCACGAATAGGCTCACCAGCTAATCCTCCTGCGACAGACAACTCATCTAAGCCAAGTGGAAGTTTTTGTGGTCCCTGAAAATTAACAAATGGCGGGCATCCTATCACGATGGCAACAGGCATTTTTTCGCCTCTTGCTTTGTACTTTTTCCAATGTTCTAAACCTCCAGCCCTCAAATTGGCAAGCATCATCATGCCTAGTCTAGTTGGCGATTTTATTTGTCCTCGATATGTACCCATATTTTGCACACCAGTCTCTGGATCTCTTGTAGTTACACAAGCTGCAGTTATATAAGGTGCTGCATCAAATCCAGGAGTTGATATGGGAAAAGGAATTGACTCTAACCCATTACCAGGACCTTCCAAATCTTTTCCTTGAATAATCATTTCATGACATGCTGCCTCATCAGAACTAACAATAATCGGAGGTATAGGATTTGCTATAGCGTTCTCCCAAGCAGGTCCAATGTCATCAAAACTTTCTACATTCATTCCAATTCGATAAATTTCAGGATTAGCAGCCAAGGCACCAACTACCACATCAATATCAAATCTCCTACCTTGACTATCGACAACATTCGTAAATAAAAATGCTTTTCTTTTATCTTCTGCAATACCTCCACGGAATTGCCATCTAACAAGTGGATGCAATTCAGAATCTTTATTAATGGGTTCATCAATCCTACACAATAATCCCGCCTTATCTAGACGCTCAATATGTTCACCCAAATCAACATAACCAAATTTCTTATTTTTCATATCTGCTTTCTTTTCTATATTATTCTGGCTTTACATTAGCCTTCTGGTAAATTTCTTTATTGCGCTTAAACTCTTTTGCGATGTGTTTTGAAGTATCCTCGGATGATTCCCAGGTAGCATTTACTCCTAACTCCAGTAATCTTTTTTGTAATTCAGGATCTTCACTTACTTGCTTTAATTGCTGACTAATTTTAGTAATTTGTTGAGATGAGATTCCTTTAGGCCCCCAAAATCCATAAGAGTTTTCTAGTTCAAATCCGGGCATTCCAGCCTCAGCAGTTGTTGGTATCTCTTGCACAGGTAAAAAATGCTGTTTAGAAGTAACCGCTAAAGCACGTAACTTACCAGCTTTAATAAGAGGCATGACTGCAAGAGGTGTAACAACCATTAAATTAACATGCCCTCCAGCTAAATCAGTTACAGCTGGACCAGTTCCTCGATAATTAATTGTTGCTATGGCTAAATTAGATTTAGATTTAAATATTTCTGCCCCGAGTTGAGGCGAGGACCCTGATCCAGAAATTGCAAAATTATACTTTTCTGGATTAGGTTTAATCTCCTCAATTAATTGCGTTAAATTTGTGGACTTAACCATTTCAGGATTAACTACAAACAATAAAGGTGCTTTGGCAACTAAAGAAATGGGGGTGAAATCTTTTATCGCATCATAAGGCACGGATTTAATGACCAGTGAAGCCATTGAATGAACATCCGCACTAAATAATAAGGTTTTTCCGTCTGGCTTAGACTTAGCTACATGTGATGCCCCAATAACTCCACTTCCACCACTGATGTTTTCAACAACCCAATTTTCGTTAAATTTCTCACTGACATACTTACTATAAACACGCGCAATATTATCTACATTACCACCTGGAGCATATGGAACAATAACTTTAACGACATTAGATTGTGAAAAAGAAACATTTACCCAAAAAAAACAAATCCCAAAAAAAATAAAACTAGTTTTTCTCATACTATTTTGAGCTGAGAACTAATGCTAAAGAATTTTTCGCATAGTTAGCCGCTTGTGGAAATTCATCTAAACGACAATTTGCTAAAAAATCTTTTACAGTTGCTAATGCAGGAATCGATCTAGCTCTAAGTTGCACTAAAAGTTTATCGAGCGCATTGTTTAAATCATGAAGAGGAAACACCTCACTCACCAAGCCAACCTGACAAGCTCTTTCAGCAGATATGTGTACATTTGTATAAACCAACCAACTAAGAGCCTTAGGCCCAACTCGATCCATTACAGTTGCCATTGCTAAGGTAGGAGGCATATCTACTAATAATTCTGGAAAAGAAAATTTTGCATTATCTGCAGCAATAGTGATGTCTGCTGAACCTGCTAATGCGGCACCAAAACCATTCGCCTCTCCTTGAACAACCGCAACAACTGGAACTTGTATTGCTCTCAATGCAGAATAAACTTTTGTGATTGGCCCCATCATCTTTTCTCTCAATTGAATTGGAGTTGGTGGAGTATCCTGGGATTTTTTACCCCCATCTCTACCTAAACAAAAATGATCGCCATGGGCATTAATCACCACAGCTTTTAGTGAGCGCTCTAGGCTAACCTGCTCTAGTAATTCGCCAAGTCTTGTTACAACACTTTGAGGTATCTTATTACCAGTTTGAGGCATATTCAAGGTAATAAAAGCTACTTCATCTACAGTTTTGAACAATACTTCTTCCGTTGCTTGATTCATTAATATTCCCTAAATGGTTAAAGTTAAATTGGATAGACAAGTGATGTGGGTAAAAGAGTTGAATCATAAATACACACTCTCTTCTTAAACTTGAAATGCCCTTCTTCGAGCACTATCTCGTCTACGTATCTTCCCGAAAGTAAAATTTGTGTTTTGTAATCAATGACCGTCTCAGCAATTAATACATTTGTCTCAGAGTGAATAACATCACCACTACTTTGATTAATTTTTATTCCAGAAATTAAGTGCCTAAAATATCTTGGTCTATATAAAGTTGAATCACGCAGTGCTAGTACGCGGTCTCTTAACATTGCTTTGGAATCGCTATGCCATACAGCAATGGGTAAATCCAATTCAAAATTCTCTCGCGAAACGATTCTATAAACACAAGACTCAGAAAAACATGAAAGCCAGTTATCTAGATTATCTTGGTCTAAAGCTAAAACATAATCGTTATAAAGAGTCTGTATTTTGTGATTTAAAACCAATTGTTCTAATTCAGCAGATAAATTTAGGTTCATAAGCCCATCACCTTTACATAGTGCTTATAAAAACCTCGAATCGCAACCTCAGTAATCATATGATTGGTGTCCTTAACTTCTTTACCACCCATTTCTAATATCGCTTGATGATTATCATATGGGAACATACCCGACTGTGACATAGCTAATACCTCACTATCGTCAACTGATACAAGACCTGAAGGTCCCATTAAATTAGCTTGTCGAATTCGTCGATTGACCATCTCTTCACTATCATCGGCATATCCAAAAAATGTCCAATGCAGTTCAAATACGCCAGGACTCCTTGTGACAATTTGGCGCATTGCTAATGTATTCGATTGCTGCTGAACAATGATGTTCGGAAATAAAGTCAACATCACCACACTGTTGTTCCCTGGAAACTCTTTCACAACATCTAATAAATTCGGATCTTCAAGAGTGAAATCACTTCTCAAATTATTTTTCATCTCTTGAGCAGCATCAGCAGTTGCCTGTCCAGCCCGTCTACTAATTAATGCACTGTGACGACCAGTTTCATCCATTTCAACAGCTGATTCCTGGTCCATCCTAAATAAACCAAAAGTCATTAAGAAGACATGCAAAACACTTGCATGATATGGATCTTTAATATTCTCAAACATTAACTTCCAATTGCAATCAATACTTTGTCTTTCATATCCAAGAACTTTTAACTCTCGACCATCAAATACACGATCAAAATAATGAAGCATATTTGAACCAATATATTCTTCAAAAGGTTCTACTGTATGATCAAAACTTGCAAAAATGACACCATTTCTAGTATGTGCTTTAAGCGTTCTAACGGAGTGCTTAGTCAAATCAAAGTCGTCCGGCATACCGCCTTGTTTCTTATACCCCCTACGAAATGGAATTCCAACTAAATTTCCCTTAAGGTCATAGTTCCATTGGTGATAGGGGCATGTAAAACTTGATGCATTACCTCTCGCCTCTTTACAAAAAGCTACACCTCGATGAGCGCAGCTATTAGCAATAACATTGATAGTTCCATCTTTGTCACGAACAACAATTACTGGACGATCACCAATGGATGTCTTTATAAAATCCCCTGGATTCGGAATTTCTGCCTCTAAAGCAACATAATTCCAGGTTGCTCCCCCAAATATTTTTTCTTGTTCTCTACGATAAATTTCATCATCTGTATATACCCAATAAGGAACCCTTGTGGCTCCTTCCTCTGGCCATCGATAATCTGAAGGTGTTCTAGATAATTTGTGGATTGATTGACTCACTAATGATTCCTTATTTACTTTGGTGTTATTCCAGCTTTTTTAGCAGTATTTTTCAATGACTCAGCATCCTTATCTAAGGCTTTTTTAAACGCTTCAGAACCCTGCCCAATTGGCTCAACACCAATTACTGCTAATTTTTGTATCATTTCAGGCTCTTTCATAATTTCTGCAAATTCAGCATTCAACTTATCAATCGCTACTTGTGGAGTCCCTGGTTTACCAATCACCCCTAACAAAAATGCATAATCAAAATCTTTAATATCTTGGCCCATAGGTTTAACGTTTGGAGCAAGAGGAGAGATACTAGAACTTGCTGAAGCGAGAATACGAACACGATCACTTGCCACAAAACCAGCTAATGATGGCATTGCCGCCAATACACAATCTACTTGGCCAGCAATGACTGCTGGAACGGATTGACCAGTCCCCTTATATGGAATATGTAGTACCTTTATTCCAAAAGCAATTTGCATTGCCTCAATCGTTAAATGATGAAGAGATCCCTCACCTGATGAACCACAACTTATTTCGCCTGGCTTTGATTTTGCTAATTGTATGAATTCCTCTAAATTTTTAGCCGGAACTTTGGGATTCACCGCAAGAAAAAAAGGAGCTTTAGCGACATAAGAAATTGGTAAAAAATCTTTCTTAACGTCATATGGCACTTTATTAAATACTAAGGGTGTAATGGATAGCATTGCACTATCTGAAAAAATAAAATTGTACCCATCAGCGGGTAAATTAATTAACGCTTGCCCAGCATTAATGCCGCCAGCACCTGGTAAATTATCAATAACTACAGCTTGTCCAATTCTTTCAGACAATCGTTGACCAACTCTTCTAATTACAATATCTGGTAAGCCTCCAACCGCATATGGAACAATAAATTTTATTGATCTTGAGGGGTAAGCATCATTTCCAAAAGATAAATTGACTTGAAGCGCAAAACCAATACAAAGAAAAAATTGAAATAATTTCATTTGTAGTCCCCATTTATATTTAATTTAATAATATTTTTATAATGCTTTTTATATACTACTCAATATGGCGGCTTACGTAAAGGGTCAAGTAATGACCTCAATTGGTTGTGATCTATCGTAAACATGAGCTCTAGTAACTCTCCTAACTCACCCTTTGGAAAGCCCTCCCTTGCGAACCATGCTAGGTAATGTCCGGGCAAATCTGCTAGTTTTCTTCCAGCATACTTGCCATAGGGCATTTGCCATTCTATTAATTTAAGAAGAGATTCTTTTTCCAATTCAATGATCCATCAATGTTAATATCAAATAAAAAGGTGACACATGGCAGAAAAAGCTAGACTATTTCAACAGGGGCAAATATTAAAGCACCTTAAAACGGGTGGACTTTATCGTATTTTATATGAAGCAAAGATTGAGGCTACTCTAGAGGATGTTTATGTTTACGAGGCCTTAATTAATCATACAATTTGGATTAGGCCTATTACTGAAATGGAAGATGGAAGATTCATCACTACTTAAAAAATACTAATTTGGAGACAATATGCCGCTTAAATTTATGGAACATATCTTGATATTGACACATGATCCAGAAGGTACTAGAGATTGGTTTTGCAATAACCTAGGCTTTGTAAGCGGGTATCATCCAGAATTCGGCTTCCCAGTATATTGGCTTTATATTGGCGAACAAGACGTTGTCCACATTGGTAAAGCAAAATTTTCTGATCATCAAGATACGTATCTCAGTACACCCCAAGACCAAGTAAATCAGGACTATTCAGGTGGTGGATCGCTTGGCTCCGGAAGAATAGATCATGTTTGCTTTAACTGTACCGGGATGCTGGAGTTCATTGAAAGACTCAAAAAAAATGGCGTAGATTTTAGTGAAAGAAAGGCTCACAACTCCAACCTTTATCAGTTGTTTATGCGTGAGCCAATCAACGGCATCAAAGTAGAACTTAATTTTTCTGCACAAGAAGCAATTCTTGCTGGAAGAGTACCAAGTTGGACAGATACCGGAGCAACAACTTAATCTATACCAGTTCGTTTAAAAACTGCTTTTACTTTATCAGATTGTAAATACTCAATGAATTCCTGAGTCTGTTTTGGATGTTTGGAAGTCTTCATGACAGCCGCAGAGTAATTAGTGTAATTCTGAAACTCTCCTGGAAGTGGGCCTACCAAAACTACTCCCTTAGATTCATTTAATTTAATTTCGGCAATTGCACCAAAACCAATCTCATTCCCAGAACCTCGAATAACACGTTGAATAGCGTCATCTCCATTAACAAATCGCTCAGTTTTGCTTTCTAACTTTTCGGCGACACCTATTTTTTTAAATAACTGATCTATATACAAACCAGTTGAAGCTTTGTTATAAATTAAGTGTTCAGCTTGGTTAAGACTGTTTTTAAAAGACTCAGTTGTACTCACGGCAGGAAGTGGAGCGCCTTTTCTTACCATAACACCAACTCCACCTTTCCCCAGAAGTGTCAGTGTTCCATCAACTAACTTAGCAAGATTTTCCGGACGTGTCATCAAACTAGTTGCTGTTAGCATTAAGTCACCTGGAGTGTTCTCACTTAATTTCTGTTGAAGTTGAGGTGCTGTGCCATATTCAATGATGAGTTGATTACCAGTCTTTGCTTCATACTCTTTTGCAAGCTCATGAAATGCTGCTTCAAATGGTCCACCACTATAAATTTTTAACTCCACTGCAAATACTTGTGAAGCCAATATACAAGAAATCAAAAGTACATATTTAAGATTTAAAAATTTCATGATTTTTCTCAAAAATGTTTTGCAATTTCAGGATCAAACTTACCATCAATCAGAACAAATAAAACTTTACATGGCTTACCAGAGCGATTTGCCCAAGCATGATTAGTTCCTCTTTCAACTAAAAAATCACCCGTTTTCATGAGGCGCTCTTCCTTATCAAGCACGATATAAATTTCACCTTCTAAAACCAAGGCATAGTCTACCGTTTCAGTACGATGCATTAAAGGATGTCCGCCAGGTCGATAGGTAGAGGCTTTATCTGTCCCCATTGCGCCAAATGCAGTTTTAGCGCCGTCTCCGTCAAGCTTTTTCAACCACTCACCTTCTGGCCCAAATTCAATAATTCTTACAACAGAACCATTTTTGGGCGGCTCTAGTTTTAATGGAGCAACAGTTGGATCAGGCCCATTATTTACCTCCACAGGAGTTTCATGCGTTGCCCAAAGGTTTGTTAAATAAAACCCTTCTCTTTTAGGATTTGTATGTACTGATGGGGCAGGACCATCATCTGTAAAAATAGCATTTCCTTCCTGATCATGCCCAGTAACTATTCTTCTTACATACCCTTTTATTTGTTCCATAAAATCTCCACTTGTAATTTATATTTGAATTGATTTATTTTATAACCTTAGTTAATAGACCCTAGTTTTATAAGATTATGCAGTAAAATAAATGAATAATAAAAAATTCGGAGATAGTATGTATATTCCTCACGGCGTAATTCCTGCAGTTCTTTTGCCTTTTTTTGATGACTTATCGATAGACGAAAAAAGTTATCGATCCCATCTTAGAGATGTTTGTAGTACAAAAGGTATTTCTGCAATTACAACAAATGCCCACGCATCAGAAGTTGCTTCATGTAGTTTTGAAGAACAAACGCGTGTTCTCGACATTACGCTTGATGAAGTTGGTTCAAGTACTCCTATCGTTTGTGGTGTCTACACTGAGGGTAGCTTAGAGGCTCAAAGAATTGCCAAAATGGCTACCGCACATGGTGCTTCAGCACTTCTTGTGTTTCCTCCAGCAATTTATTCATTCGGCCAACGCCCTGAAATGGCAGTAGAGCACTTTAAAAGAATTGCAGATGTTTCAGATCTGCCTCTAATTCTTTTTCAATACCCTTTAGAAGGTGGTCAAGGATATCCAACAGACACTCTTCTACGTATTTTGGATGAGGTTCCAAGCGTGAGAGCCATTAAAGACTGGTCAGCAAATCCCCAACTTCATGAAAGACAAATTCGTCTCCTGCAAAGTAGAAACCCAGTAGTTAACGTTTTAACTACGCATAGTTCTTGGCTTATGAGCTCTTTGGTTCTTGGTTGTAACGGTCTTCTTTCTGGAAGTGGTTCAGTTATTGCCCCTTTACAAGCTGAACTATTCGAGGCGGTACAAAATAAAGATTTAATAAAAGCGCAGTCATTAAACGAACGTATTTATCAAATGACAGAAGTTTTTTATACTAAACCTTGGGTAGATATGCATAATCGCATGAAAGAGGCGCTCGTACTTTTAGGCAAATTGCCTCGCGCTGTAGTAAGACCACCACTCATGAAAATTTCTGATGCAGAAATTGCAAATATCAAAAGTGCTCTAATTAAAGCTAAATTACTTGAGGCTTAATTCAGCTTATTTAAGCTATTAATATTATTCTTGTGGGTACAAAGATGAAACACTTACGATTCCATCTTTGATCATTTCCTCTTTTAAAAGAGCGTATTCCCTCTCAATGTGCGTTACATTATCTTGATGTATGTAACCGCCATTACGCAAAATATCTTCTAGTTTCACAATGTCTCTTGCAAGAACATCTCCACCGATTTGCATAATCAAGCCTTTTAATGTGTGCACAATAGATTTAACCTGCACCCAATCATCTTCTTTAATAGCAACATGTAAGTGTTCAATATACTTTGGCATTTCTTGTGTGGCAGACTGAATAATACTTGAAGCTAACCGTTGATCTCCCCCCAAGCGCTCAAGCATCTGTGCTTTATTAAAAATAAGCGCAGTATTTTGAAGAGCTACATTTTCTTCCATATAAATAGGAGTTTCTTTTTTGAATAACCAATTGTTCAAACAAGTTTTTAACTTATTGAGTTCAATTGGTTTAGCTAAGAAGTCCATACCCATGCTTAAATATTTGGAACGATCTTCAGCATAAGCATATGCCGTTACAGCAATGATTGGAGTTTTTTGTAAATGATTTGCTCGTTGGTATTCTCGAATTTTTTGAGATGCTGTCATACCGTCCATAACAGGCATCTGAATATCCATAAATACAATATCGTAATTAGGGAATAGTTTTACAGCATCAATCGCTTCGCTTCCATTAACAACCGTGTCAATTTGGACATTAGGTAATAGGTTTTTAATCATGGCCGTCAATACTTGCCGATTTGTGGAATTATCTTCGGCAATTAATATTCTGCCTAGAAAATTAGAGTTTTCAACCGAACCAATTAACACTTGATCGACTTGATCAGGACTTGATTGATAACTCTCATCCGAATCTAAACATTTCGCTGGAATGCGGAACCAAAATGTAGAACCTTTACCAATGGTTGAGTCAACTCCATAAACTCCACCCATAACATCTACTAGACTTGCAACAATAGACAAGCCGAGGCCTGAGCCAGTATGTATAGACATTTGACTATGATGTATCTGAGAGAAAGATTTAAATAATAAAGTTTGATCCTCTGCTGAAATCCCCATACCAGTATCCGTGATTGCAAACTCTAAGATGGCTCGATTACCATCACGGACAACCTCTTTCGCAGCAATCCTAATCGACCCTTGGTCTGTGAATTTAATCGCATTACTTGTTAGATTAGAAAGCATTTGTCTTAACCTAAGCGGGTCGGCTAAATAATACTGACTTTCTGGACCAATCCAAACTTTTTGTAATTTTAAATTTTTCTTGTTAGCTAATTCCGAGAACAAATCAATTGTTTCTTGAATAAGATGCTTTGGGTTAATCGGTGAATCCACAAGCTCAATTTTTCCAGCCTCTACTTTTGAAAAATCCAAAATATCGTTTAAAAGTGTTTGCAAAATATTGCCGGAATTAATAATCGTCTTAACGTGCTGATCTCTATCTTTCTCATTAAGTTTCTGGCTTAATAAAATTTGCGCCATCCCCAAAATTCCATTTAATGGAGTTCTAATTTCATGACTCATAATTGCCAAGAATTTAGATTTTGTTTGGTTTGCATTTTCAGCTGCGACTTTTAATTCCTCTAATTCTTTGATTCCCTGCTCTTTGATTTGAATCGCATGAATAAAGTAGCGTATACCAACAATAATTGCCAATATACCCATGAAAGTAATAATCCAAATTTGGGTTGCAATCTTATACCAACTAGTAAGCACTTCATCCATTGGAACAACAATTGCATTAATTAATGGATATTTTCTAACAACTCTTACGGATACTAATCGGTGCTCACTTTGCCCTGTAGATGCTCTAATGTTATTTAACTCCATAACACCAGCATCTTTATTTTGCTCTTTGACAATCTTATAGGCAGCACCCTGATTGATATTTCCACCAATTGCCTCATCTTTATTAGGAAATCTTGCTAACAATTTAAGATCTTGGCGTATCAAATTAATCGTTATATTTTGTCCTAAATTTTCAGAAATCTGCTGATAAAAATCTGTTAAATAATCTACAGACATCCCAACAATGACTAATCCTAAAAATTCACCTGCAGTGTTATTTATCCGTCTGGTAATGTAAAAGGTCCATTTACCATTTCCTTTGTTCTTTACTGGCTCACTAATATATAAACTTAATTTAGGATCATCCCGATGCGCTTTGAAGTAATCACGTTCAGATAAATTGATTGGAGTAATAGGATAAAACCGTGAAAAGTTCAAATTGTCGCCATTATTCGCAACAACAGCTACAACCTCAATTTGACTTAAACCTAACTTTCTGTTTTGTAGAATGTCAAAAACTTCTTTTGAAGACATTTTTTTTCTAAACTCTAACTCATCTTGAATGTTATATCTCAATACAGCTGTATATACGGTATCAAGCACAACCGTTGCTGTATCTATTGATTGTGAAGTTTGAAGAGCAAGCGTAAGCGTTACGCTATCAAGTTGCTTTTTCCAAGCATCAATTTGTCTTTCTTTAGCTGTGTGAACTGCAATATAGCCAAAACAAGAAAGAATTAAAATTAAAACAAAGCCTAACCACAAAACCTCATTTGAAGTTTTACTAAATCTCTTGGAGATAATTGGTAATGGCATTAAATAGCAATCTACATATGCAAGTAAATACCATATGATAGTTTACTTTCTACCCAAAGTGCCACCAATAATAAGAGCTTATATTATTAAAATAAAGTTTAAATAATATAACAATATTTCTGGCAGATTACTTTGGGTTATTGCTTGGAGGTTGTGGAGCAACATAGGCCGAAGATGGATCGGTATAAATAGGCTTCCAGGGTTCTGGGCAAGAGGGAACATTGGGATAAAAATTATTCTCTGACTCACAGAAATACCAAGTAGAATTTTTCGGCGTGACTTCAGGAGGAGCTTGATAAGCCAAAGGAGGTGACTGAACCACTACAGGTTGTTGATATACAACTGACGGAGGATATGGTGAATAGTATGGTCTGGCGTATGGCGCTGCAATAACTGCCCCTCCTACGAATCCAGCCCCAAAACCCCAACCCCATCCAGGATACCAATACCTGTGAGCTTGCACATTTGTCATCATCAACAAACTTAATACGATTATTGTGAAACGGAAAAAGGAAATTTGCATATTTTTTCGCATCACCCTACTCCCCATAATTAGTCAATCAATACATTCTTATTATTCATTAACGAATTTAATTATAAAAGGTTGACACTTTTATTGATTAAACATTTTATTCAACTTTTATATTTGCAATTTTGACAATATTTTTATATCTTGCAAGGTCAGTTTTTAATTGATTTCCAAATTGTTCTGGTGTTCCAGGAGTCGCAAGAACCCCCATATTATTAAGTCGCTCTTTTGCCTCAGGTGTTTGTAATATTTCATTGAGTGCTTTATTTAATCTATCAATAATTGATTTTGGAGTTTTTGCAGGAGCAAGAATCCCCACCCATGAACTGACCTCAAAATTATCAACACCACTCTCCATAAAAGTTGGTACATTAGGCATTGATGGGGCTCTTTTAGAACTAGAAACTGCTATAGCTGTTAACTTCCCTGAACTGATGTATTGATTTGCTCCAGCAACAGCCGTATAAACCAAAGGTATTGATCCTCCTAGTACATCAATTAAAGCTTGCCCACCCCCTTTATAAGGTATATGAACTAAATTCGCTCCTGTTTTTTGCTTTAACAACTCACCAGCTATATGCGGTGTTCCACCAGTGCCTGATGTGCCATAAGACAAACCATTTGGCTCTTTTTTTGCAATGCTAATCACTTCGCTTAGTGTTTTACCTGGAAAATTATTGTTTGCCACCAAAATTAAAATAGCATCACCAATTTTTCCTATCGGCGCAAAATCTTTAATCGTATCAAAATTAACTTTACTAAAAACATTTGGATTGATGACCATTGTTCCATCAAAAGCCAACAATAGGGTATAACCATCCGGCTCTGCATTTGCAACCATCGCAGTACCAATGTTTCCTGAAGCCCCTGGATGATTCTCTACAACTACTGACTGTCCAAGTTTATTAGTTAACTGCTCAGCAATATATCTTCCACTGGTATCAGTAATTCCAGCAGGTGTAAAAGGAATGATCAGTCTTATAGGCTTAGTAGGATATGTCTGGCCTAATACAAATGAACTAAATATTAAAGAGAGCATACTCCCTAAGATATATCTATTAAAGATGCGTTTTAACATTTAAATTCCTTATTCGATTTCTACATATTTTTTTTCAAAGTTCCAAATATCCTCGAACCCCATTAATTTAGATAAGGCTGTGAAATCATACAAAATATCTTGGATATCAGTGGAAGAACCATTATTACTCAATTGACTGTAAACAGTACTCATTGCTGCAACACTAGCAAGTAAAGCAGTAACTGGAAAAATTGCAATTTGATATCCAAGATTTTGTAATTCTAATTTAGATAAAACCGGAGTTTTGCCTCGATCAACCATATTTGCTAATACTGGGATATCAAAATGTGATCCAATCATCTTCATTTCATCAATAGACTCTGGTGACTCAATAAATAATATATCTGCACCAGCCTTTGCATACTGCTCTCCTCTTCTAAGAGCCTCATCAATACCCAAACTGGTCCTTGAATCAGTTCTAGCAATAATTAAAAAATTGTCGTCTGTTCTGCTATCCTGGGCAACTCGAATTTTTCTAACCATATCTTTAGTTTCTATAACTCTTCTACTTGGAGTATGGCCGCATTTTTTCGGAAATTCTTGATCTTCTAATTGAATAGCCGTAGCTCCCGCATGTTCGTAACCTCGAATGGTGTGGCGAATATTTAAAAGTCCACCGTACCCAGTATCACCATCTGCTATCAAAGGCTTATTAGACATATCCGCCATCAACTCAACTCTTTCCAACATTTGACTGTAAGTAGCTAATCCAGCATCAGGCAAGCCTAATGAAGAAGCTACGGTTCCATAGCCAGTCATGTATAAAGCATCAAAGTTAAATGCATTTGCTAAACGAAGAGACACCATCTCGTGCACCCCAGGGGCAACAATAATTCCAGGTTCTGATAATCGTTTCTTAAATTGTTGTCTTAATTCTTTAAATTTACTCATGTTCTATCTCAATCAATCTTTACATTACTTTTAGCAACTAAGGGTACCCAACGATTAATCTCATCCATCAAAAAACCTTGTTGCTCACCTGCTGGGATATTCAAGACTCTTCCCCCATCTTTTTCAACCAAACTAATAAATTCTGGATCTTTATTCACTTGGGATAAAGCTTGTCGAATTTTTGCCACAACAGGTGCCGGAGTATTCGCCGGAGCAAAAATACCAAACCAACTTTCACCATGAAATTTAGTTAAGCCAGTTTCATTAATCGTTGGAATCTGTGGAAATAGTGGTGACCTTTTTTCGCCAGAAACCACAATTCCTTTTAATCGACCAGATTGAACATAGGATTTAGATGCTGAAATATTATCAAAAATAATATCTAATCTACCTGCCATCATTTCTTGGTAAGCCTGTGGTGCTCCCTTAAAAGGCACATGTATCAAATTCAATCCCAATTGATCAGTCAAAATACTTGCCCAAACATGTTGTAAAGTTCCGATTCCTGCTGATCCATAAGAGTATTGCCCAGGCTTATCTTTCATCAACTTAACCATATCAGCCAGACTGTTTACGGATAAATCAGGGCGTGTAGATAAAACAAATGCATATGAAGAAATATATCCTAACGGAATAAAGTCTTTAGCAGGATCATAAGGCAAATTTTTCATCAAGGCCTTATTCATCACCATATTAAATAAGCCACCAACTAGAAGCGTATAACCATCAGGTGGCGCCTTTGCTACAAATTCAGTTCCAATTAAAGAACCTGCTCCAGCCTTATTCTCAACAAAAGTTGATTGAGGAAATATGTCACTTAATTTTTGTGCAACCTTGCGACCAATAATGTCTGTTCCGCCACCCGGAGCAATGGGAACAATTAATTTAATGGGATGATTTGGGAAATCAGTTTGCTGAGCGTAAGCACTCTTCAAAGTAAAACCAAATAAAACAAGAATGATTAATTTAATAGATATTTTCATTGAATAACTCTTTATATTTTGCTCATTAAGGAGCTTTTATTCCTGCTACTTTTACAATTTTTTCGTATAAATTCAAATCTGTTTTAATTTGCTCAGAAAACGCCTCTGGAGAATTAGGGGTAACAATAATCCCCAAACTATTGAACTTCTCTTTAGCTTGTTCAGAATTCAAAATCTCATTTAAAGCTTTATTTAATTGAACAACAACCGCTCGAGGTGTTTTTGCGGGAGCCAAAATACCAATCCATGACATTACTGAAATTTCAGGAAAACCACTTTCAATAAATGTTGGCACATTAGGAAGGCTTGAAACCCTACTCTTAGCAGAAATTGCGATAGGTTTTAGTTGACCACTATCAACATACTGCGTTGCTCCTGCTAAATTTGTAAATGCTAAAGGCACATCGCCTCCAATCAAACCAATCAGTGCCTGTCCACCACTCTTGTATGGAATCGCTACTAAGTTTGCGCCAGTCTTTTGTTTTAATAATTCGCCAGCAATATGTGGAGTAACGCCTACCCCTGATGTTGCATAAGACAAACCTTTTGACTCTTTATTCGACAATGCAATTACATCCTTAACACTTTTTGCCGCTAAATTTGGATTAGCCAATAGTATTAACGCCGCATCACCAATCTTTCCAACTGGGGCAAAATCCTTCATCGTATTAAATGGTATCTTTTCAAAGATATGCGGATTGATGACTAAAGTACCATCAAAACCTACCAACAAAGTATGTCCATCTGGCTCAGAATTAGCTACATAACTTGCTCCAATATTGCCAGACGCACCAGCCTTATTTTCCGCATAAACCTCAACGCCTAATTTCTGTGAAAGCTGTTGGGCAATATATCTGCCACCTATGTCAGTGACCCCACCGGGTGCAAAAGGAATGACCAAATGAATAGGCTTATTAGGAAATTCTTTAGATTGAGCAAAAAATATCCCAAAGAGTGAAAATAGGATAAAGTATTTGAATGTATTTTGAATTATTTTCAAAGTATCTCCATTATAAAATTTATTAATTCTGAGACTATATGCTAAAAATTCTACTGCCTGCAAAAATTTTAATCTTTGTATTAGTTTTTTTGATGCACTCTTTTGTAACTGCTCAAGAATACCCAAATAAACCGGTTAAAGTAATCGTACCATTTGCCACAGGCGGAGGTGCAGACATCGTTGCAAGAGTCGTCTTTCAAAAATTATCTACCCGATTAGGACAGCCCTTTTTTATCGAAAACCGTGGCGGTGCAGGTGGAATTGCAGGTACGGACGCTGTTGCAAAATCGAGTCCAGATGGATACACACTCCTTCTTGGACAAACTGGTCCAAACGCCATAAATCCCTCACTATTTTCACAAGTTCCTTACGATCCAGAAAGAGACTTTGCCCCCATTATCCAATTAACAAGTTATCCTTACTTAATAGGACTTAACAATCAAATTCCAGCTAAAAATCTTCAAGAATTTATTCAATTAGCGAAAGATAATCCAGATAAATATTCATTTAGTACCGCTGGTAAAGGTAGCTCTGCACAATTGGCCGCTGAACAATTTATGCGCGCCACCCAAATAAAAATGATTCATGTGCCATATAAAGGCGCAGGTCCAGCATTAATTGATGCAATGGCTGGTGTAGTAAGCCTTACTTTTGGCGATGCTGCATCAAGCACCCCAATGGTACAAGCAAATCGTATTAACGCCTTAGCAGTGACGAGTAAAAACCGTTCAAAGCTCCTGCCCAATGTTCCCACTGTAGCTGAGTCAGGATTCCCAGGCTTTGAGGCAGTTGCATGGCAAGCAGTACTTGCCCCAGCAAAAACTCCTCCAGCGATTATTAATAAATTAAATCTTGAACTTAGAGAAGTCCTAAAAGACCCAGAAGTAAAAGAAAAAATTTTAAGCAATGGCCTAGAAATTGTAGGCGGTACACCCAAAGAATTCAGTGACTATATTCACTCAGAAATTATTAAATGGAAAAAAATAATCATAGAAGCAAATATCAAGCTTGATTAAAGTCTAATTCTTGAATGAGATTCCCAACCAAGGGCCTATGCTCTAGAGTCCATATTTTTTCAAAGAAAGATGAAGGATCATACTTAATTCCATGAAAATCTAACTGTGCAGAAAATTTAGCCTCCAATTCTTTATCAGAAAGAGCTTGTTGTAATGAACCTTTGGCATGGGCAATTTCAACTTCAAATTCTCTATCATTGCAAATGAATTGAATTTTGATACTTTCAACCGCCCTTTTATCCTCATCAATAAAACTGATTTTGGGATAAAAAGCACGAATATTTAAATTGTTAACCTCAGCATCACTAAATTCTTTCAAACCTGCTTGGCCGTAATGGAGTGCTACCGCTATTGCATGTTGCCCACTAACCTGAGATTGTCTTCCAGTCCTTATACTGGGTCGATCAGCCCTTTGTTTGAGTAATGGGTTACCAAACACACGAATAGCTTGAATGCTCGCCAAAAATTGTTCATTAGCATGCTCTTTCTCGTAAACATTTAAGCAAGCTTCAATAACAGGATTTAAAACAACTCCGCATGGGTAAGGTTTATAAGTATTTTTCATGGTTTCCCATTGCTGTCCAAGTAAATGAGTTACGCAACTAGGATCACTTTTTTCACCAAAAACTTTTAAAAATCCTCTTTCACCATTAAGAGGTTCCGAAGGACCATCAAAATCATCTGCAGCTAATAATGCTGACATTAATCCGTTTTTAGAAGCATTACCTACACTTAGACTCTTGGACATTGTTCCAAGACACTCTACTAATCCACATGCCTGATTGGCAGCACTACCTAAAGCCCATATGTATTGCTTTTGATTTAAATTTAATAATTTCCCAACACCAATAGCTGAACCAAACACACCACAAGTAGATGTAATATGCCACCCGCGGTTATAGTGATAAGGAGATATCGCATTTCCAATGCGGCACTCAAATTCCATTCCTAGAATCAATGCCAAAAGAAACTCTGAACCAGATACTTTATGTTGTTGAGAATAAGCTAGTAACGCAGACGCAACAGGGGATGTAGGATGTATGATCGTTGGAATATGAGTATCATCAAAATCGAAAACATTAGCTGCCATAGCATTAATCGCTGAAGCATTTAACATATCCATTTGCTGATTCCAGCCAATAATATTTGCGCTTGGAGTGCCAGAAAAAGCTTGCGTTGTTTTGATTATTTTTTGAATCGCTGGATCACGGTATGCGGCTATACAAACAGCAAAATAATTTAGTAAAGACCGCTTGGCCTCATGAATGACTTCTTTAGGTAACTGCTCAAATTGATACTCGTGTGTAAATTGTGCCAACTGTTCACTAATGGTCAACATTTAAAACTTCCTTTAAGTGGTGTATATTTCTATGTAAGAATAATCTATAAAAATAAATGCAGTAAAAATATGAGACAGCACTGTTTACCTATTGAAAGAAACTATGAATAATCAAATCGTTGGCGTAATTGGCCTAGGAATGATGGGCGTTCCTATGGCAAATAATTTATTAAAGTCGAATTTTTCAGTCAAAGGCTTTGACCTAAATCCATCAGCTAAAGAAAAAATTACACCTTCCCCACAATTTGAATGGCTTAACTCTACTCAAGATATTGCAAAATCTTGCAATGTCATTATCTTGATGCTGCCAGACAGTAATATCGTAGACAAACTACTTTGGGGTGATGACGATAACGGAATTGTTCAAAGTTTTCAGGACAATACCCTTGTCATTGATATGAGCTCTTCAAAACCAACAAATTCTAAATTAAACGCTGAAAAACTTTCATCTTTAGGATTTGGATTTATTGATGCCCCCGTTTCTGGAGGCGTAAAAAGAGCTATCGATGGTTCTTTAGCCATCATGATGGGCGGTGATGAGAAGTATGTTGCTCAAGCAATGCCAATTTTTAATGCATTAGGAAAAACAATTGTGCATGTTGGTAATGCTGGCTCAGGTCATGCGGTAAAAGCCCTCAATAATTATGTTTCCGCTGCTGGATTATTAGCGGTATCTGAGGCTTTAGTTGCTGCAGAAAAATTTGGTGTTAACCCGCATCTTGTTAATAAAGTTTTTAATGCGTCCTCTGGAAAAAATAATACTACAGAAGTTAAAGTAGAAAACTTCATGCTTTCTGAAACTTTTAATTCCGGATTTGCGATTGCCCTAATGAGAAAAGATATTCAGACAGCGAAAGACTTTATTTCAGATATGCAATCCCCAGGAAGTTTTGCCGATCTTTGTTTAGAGCAATGGTTAGCTGCTGAACAAAATCTTGATAAGGGTGCAGACCATACTGCAATGTTTGCTTACATTAAAAATCAACACTGAGAAAAAGAAATTATGTCTACCAGTACTTGGGAAGTATTCGCATTAAGGTATGCAACTATTCCTCGACGCCGATTAGAAAATTTTATCGTTCATGATTTACATGACCAAGCTACACAGATGGACTACTATGTTTGGTTTATCAAAAATGATCGTGAAACAATTTTGATCGACACAGGCTTTGATCAAAAAGCTGCAGATGAGCGGAAAAGAAACTTATTAAGATGTCCTATTGCTTCCATTCAAGAAGCTGGTATTCAACTTCAAGATATCAAGGATACAATCATTACACATGCTCACTATGACCATGCTGGGAATATCGAAAAACTCAAAAATACTCGATTCCATCTTCAAGAAAAAGAAATGTCTTATGCAACTGGGAAAGATATGCGACACGCCTTTTGTCGTCATGCTTATGACCCTCATAATGTTTGTGAATTAATCTATGCAAATTATGAAGAAAGAGTTGGCTTTCATGATGGTGCTTACGAACTTCGATCAGGGATTGAGGTTCATTGGGTAGGTGGACACACTCGCGGGCTTCAAATAGTCAGAGTACACACCAAAAGAGGATGGATTGTTTTAACATCTGATGCCGCTCATTACCTTGAAAACTTGATTCAACGCTCCCCTTTTCCTATCGTTACCGACACAATCGATATGCTCAATGCTTATGATTTAATTGAATCACTAGCAGACTCTCATCAGCACATCATCCCAGGACACGATCCATCTGTTTTTACATCGTACCAATCTATTGGCCCAAAACACCTAGAAATTGTCTCTTTAACAGATCCAATCTAATATGAAAAAAATTATCATCAGTATTGTTTTGTTGTTGAATTTATTTCTTGAATGCGCTTTTGCACAAACTCCTTTTCCTA
>Ga0214170_1000111_pt1 | contig 34698 bp, 36 predicted proteins | sample TroBogEpilimnion_2_FD_153008 | JGI IMG/M metagenome (GOLD analysis project Ga0214170, IMG submission 153008) | Freshwater microbial communities from Trout Bog Lake, WI - 27JUN2007 epilimnion | ecosystem: Environmental > Aquatic > Freshwater > Lake > Epilimnion/Euphotic zone | place: Trout Bog... | reverse complement strand
CCTAACATTGCTACAGAATTTTGGACATCAATCAGCCCTACACTAGCAACTGGTGGACGTGCGATTATTACTAGCACACCTAATTCAGACGAAGACGAGTTTGCTATTATTTGGAAAGAAAGTCAGGATAAATTTGACGAACACGGCAACACTCGCGAGGACGGATTAGGGCGCAACGGATTCCACGGATTTAAAGCAGAATGGTGGGAACATCCGGATCGCGGAGAAGAGTGGAAAAAGACTGAAATGGGACGTATTGGTGAAGAACGTTTCCGTCGAGAATATGGGTGCGAATTCTTAGTCTATGACGAAACTCTTATCAACAGTCTTAAATTAATCGAACTAGTAGGCAGAGAACCCCTGTTCAAGATGGGTCAAGTGCGATGGTATAAGAAACCAGAACCTGACAAAGTTTATCTTGTTGCCCATGATCCTAGCCTAGGTACAGGTGGCGACTATGGTGCTATACAAGTGTTCGAAATGCCTAGTATGGTACAGGCAGCAGAATGGCAACACAATATTACACCGGTACAGGGGCAAGTTAAAATACTGCGTGATATATTAAAATATATCCAAGACGAAATAGGTGCTGAAAATTACTCAAACATTTACTGGAGCGTGGAAAATAATACCGTGGGTGAAAGTGCCCTAGTTGTCATAGACAATTTAGGAGAAGAAACTTTCCCAGGATTTATGCTGTCAGAAGTAGGACGTAAAGGGCATGTACGCAAGTTTCGCAAAGGATTTAATACAACACACGGATCAAAAATAGCGGCTTGTGCCAAGGCAAAATTCCTCATAGAAGAGGACAAAATGACAATTAATAGCCGTCCTTTAATATCTGAACTTAAAACTTATATTGCAAAAGGTGTAACTTTTACAGCTAAAGAAGGACAGCATGATGACTTAGTAGCATCACTATTATTAGCTGTACGCATGAGCGAAGTGCTAGCAGAATGGGATCCTGAAGTATTTGAGCGTCTTAAAGTGACTAGCAACTGGGCAATAGATCCAGATTTTGAACCACCGTTGCCCATATTCATCTCATCGGGTATCTGATAAATATAACATGAACAAGAATTTGAATAAAATCGCACAGGATCTTTACGGGAAAATCGAGACTCGCTTTCCTAACATCAAGATCGGTGACGAAAATGCTGAAGTATTGAGCAAGAAAACAGATATCCCCGAAGCACGTTTCTTTGAGTTTGAATACGAAGAAGCGGGAGAAAAATTAGGGACGATTGCTATTACGCTAGATGAGGAAGATGGCATCATCGTACAAATCAGTGGAAAACTTGCTGACAGCAAGCACTATGGAGCATTTAGATTTATTCGTAGTTTTAGACAGTTTGCTAAAAACCGCCTGTTAAAATTCCATGTACAGAATATTGGCAAGGATCATCTAGACAAACGTGATTATAATTTTCAAGCGAAACCTAAGGAAGAACCAGTTATGCAATCGCAACAACCTGTAATGGAAAGCAAGATGTACGGCAATGCTCGTATGAGTTATCAAGACTTGGGCGAAGCTCGTCTAGTTATTAAACACAGTCAACCTGTTAATCCAGAAATTGCCGCAGGACGTACAATGCACATTGACAGTATCTATGTTGAAAATGCAGATGGTGAGCGTTTTAAATATCCTTTCAAACATCTTAACGGTGCTCGCGCAATGGCCGAACATCTAAAGCATGGCGGCAATCCTTATGACAATATCGGCAAGCACATTTCAAGTTTGTCAGAAGAACTATCACAATTACGCAAGTTCAAAGGTTATGTTACACGCAATGACACATTAGCAGAAGCAATGAATGACATTACTCCTCGGGTGATGGAACGCATAGAAGAAATTAAAAAAGAAGTAGCTGGACTACAACGTCCAACATATTACGAAGTGTTTGCTGAATCATTTGCATCACGCGAAGAGCAAATAATTCCAGAAGATGTTATGAGCGACTGGATTGATCGTTTGACAATCCGTACATTCAATGAAGATTTAAAAACAGCATTTCCATATATCTTCCGCTTAGTAGACGAAACTACTATTCCTGTAAAAGAATTATCACCTGACGATTTATTAGATGAAAATCATCACAATGACGATGATGAAAATGAAAAAATTGAACACTTGATGCGCAAATATCATTGGAGTCGCCAAGAAGCCATAGAGCACTTGCACTACAATGAACATGATCCTAAAGACTATGAAGACATGGAAGAAGCACAGTTTGAATCATTCTTAGATAGTATAATGAATGAAGACGAAGCAACTGCTACAGGATCTAACAACTTGTTTGTGTCAGATATTGCAAGACGTTCACAAGCAATGGATCAACTAAAACAGTTACTAGCAGGTGGACTACAACCCGGTGTTGATGGTATTAATGCAGTGGCTAGCTTAAAGGGCATTATTGACAGTGAGCAGTTTACTGAAAAATATCTGAAAGGTTTGTCTGACAATGATGATGTTGGTACTGCAATTAAATTATACCTAAAAGACATCGCTGATGGCAATATACAAGAACCATTTGCACCTAAAGCAAAAGAAATCGCACAACAAATACTAGCCAGTAAAGAATTAGACATAGCACCATCAACTCCAGTTGGTGGCACAGACATGCCAGCAGATGCAGGTGCTCCACCAGCTCCAGAAGGTGAAGTTCCTCCAGCACCGGGTGGTGAAGTTCCTCCTCCAGAAGGTGAAGTTCCTCCAGCACCGGGTGGTGAAGTTCCTCCTCCAGCACCACCCGTAGCAGAAAGCATGGGCAAACTTAAAGCTAAACTAATCAAAGTATTTGAAGCTGGTGCAAGTTTAGATACTGAATTAGATTTTGGACATCGTGTAATGACGCTAGGTGAAGCTATGAAGGCATGCGGTGTGGATATGAGCCCACAACAGTCAGGTAGCGTAGTAGATGAGATGATGGATTCTATTTCTGGATTCTTTAACCCAGAAGAAAAAAACTTTACAATTGGCGGTATGCGAGCCAAGATTAGAGTACTAAAAGATTTTAAAAATGGTGTTTATAAAAATGCCAAACCACAAGATGTAAAAACAGTTATTGGCATGATTGACAAATTGGATCCATCTGCTCCTGTACAAAAATCACATGGTGGCGAATTGGATCATATCCGTCACTTAGCAGGAGCACAGCAAGGTAATCCACAGGATGTGCATGTCACTATTGGCAAAGAATCACAGGTTATGCCTGAAAATTCAATCAAGAATATTTTGAGCAAACTTGATAGTTTAGGAAAATAATTATGAAGAAACAAATAACTGAATCTGATCTAATTAATCTCGCTAAAGGATTGAGAGAATATTTAGGCGAAGCTGGACCAACATATAATGCAGATATACAAAACAGTCCTGCATGGAAAGCATTACAAGCACAATATGATGCCGCTCCTGCAGGATCTCAAGCAAGAAAAGATATTGCATACAAAATGCAACAGATGCATTTGGCTAATGCCGCATCTAGTCAAGCGGCCAGTCCAGCACCTGAGCCAGTAGTTCCAGCAAACTCTGTAGTTAAACCAGATCCAGCTTGGGTTAGTAAACGTATTGGTCCTGGTTACGAAGGAGCAACATGGACTAAACAAGCTGACGGGAAATGGTTAGCTAAAAAGTCCGATGGTACATCTGACCGAGCATATACTCCTGCTTTGATTGCTGAACTGGATAAAATGTGGGCACAACAGAAACCTAGTTCTTCAACTGGTTCAACAACTACAGCTAATACAACAGCTAATACACCTGCTAATACAACTGCTAACACTACTAGCGGAGCAGACACAAGTCCTAAGTCAACCGCTCGAGCTTATACTAATGGCACCATCGGGCCAGGAAGTTCAGGACAGCCAGTTAAAGATTTACAAAAACAACTAGGTATTCCAGAGACTGGTGTATGGGACAAAGCAACTTCTGACAAAGTAATTGCAACACAAAAAGAAATTGGTACCAATCCTGACGGCAAATGGGGTCCGCAATCTAGAGCAAAATATGATGCATGGAAGGCAACACAACCTGCGGCAACTACTACATCAACTCAGTCAAACACTCCTGAACCATCAGACGAAATGAGACGTGACTATGAAAGAGATACTGCGCAAAAACCTTCAGCAACAGATGCGGCACCAACAGGTATGCAAGCACAAGGTGATGACGAAGGTAACACAATAATTACTCGTCCGGACGGTAGCACTATGGTAGTTGGCCCAGATGGCAAACAAATTCCGCAGGCATCAAATCCTAATTTACCGCAAAATCAAGGTGTTGTTAATACTGTTAGAAATTGGTTTAATAACAAGGGTGAATTCCAAAAACCAGTAGGATACCAAGGTACTACACCGGCGACAGCTGATGTAGGCGGTGGTGGAATGAAACCTGCTCCAGAAACTACCCCCGTAACAGATGGATCAGGTAAACCAACTAATGCAGTTACACGAAACGAGTCAGTTCAATATGACGATTTGAAACGAATTGTTAGTTTGATACATTACAGATAATTGAGTAAAATACTCATATTTTAGGCAAGATTCTTCTTGCGATACTAAATAAAAGTGCGTATACTACAAAGTATATGCACTTTTTGTTTTACAGGACGTAAAACATACAGGCAAATAAAAAGCAAACAAAGGCATATTAAAGGAGAAACATTATGGCAACTTTGGCTGAAATTAGAGCAAAACTTAAAGCATCTGAGCAAAAAGGTTCAGGAGAAAGAACAGGAGGCGATAATTCAATTTACGCATTCTGGAACTTAAAAGAAGGTGACGAATCCGTTCTACGATTCTTACCAGACGGCAACACAGATAACACATTTTTCTGGGTTGAACGTGCAATGATCAAACTTCCCTTTGCAGGTATCAAAGGCGAATCTGAAAGCAAAAACATCACAGTACAAGTACCATGCATGGAAATGTATGGCGATTCTTGCCCAATCTTAACAGAAGTGCGTCCTTGGTTTAAGGATCCAGCATTAGAAGATATGGGTCGTAAGTACTGGAAGAAACGTAGTTATATTTTCCAAGGTTTCGTTGTAGAAGACGGACTTCAAGAAAAAGAAACTCCAGAAAATCCAATCCGTAGATTTATCATTGGTCCTCAAATTTTCCAATCAATTCGTGCCGCATTAGTGGATCCAGAGTTGGAAGACTTGCCAACTGATTATGTGCATGGCTTGGACTACCGCATGAAGAAAACATCAAAAGGTGGTTATGCTGACTACTCAACTTCAAGTTGGGCACGTCGTGAGCGTCCACTAAGTGATACAGAACAAGCCGCAGTTAAGCAATATGGCTTGTATAACTTGTCAGACTTCCTACCTAAGAAGCCAGGTGAAGTTGAATTGAAAGTTATCAAAGAAATGTTTGAAGCATCAGTTGACGGCGAGCCATATGATATGGATCGTTGGGGACAATATTTCAAACCAGCAGGTATTAGCCAGAACACAGGCGATCCTGTAAAAGCAACTCCTAAAGCAAGTGCTCCAATCGATGAAATCGATCCAGACGAAGCACCAGTAGCTAAGGCAACTCCTGCTCCAGCACCAAAGGCTGAAGCAAGTGCCGGCGGTGATAGTCGTGCCCAAGACATCTTGGCAATGATCCGTAATCGTCAAAAGCAATAAAAAGGGATAGGGGACTTAGGTCCCCTATAATCATTTAGGAGATTCAATATGGCTACAAAAGCCTTCGATTTATCAAAGTTTAGAAAAACCCTAACCAAGTCAATTGATGGTTTAGGTGTAGGATTCAACGATCCTACAGATTGGGTTAGTACAGGCAACTATACGCTTAACTATCTAATCTCAGGCGACTTCCACAAAGGAGTTCCGCTTGGCAAAGTTACTGTATTTGCCGGCGAATCAGGTGCAGGTAAGAGTTTTATCTGTTCAGGTAATCTAGTGCGTAACGCACAACAACAAGGCATTTATGTTATCTTAATCGATACAGAAAATGCACTTGATGAAGCATGGTTACATGCTCTAGGTGTTGATACAAGTGAAGAAAAATTGCTCAAACTCAACATGGCAATGATCGATGATGTGGCAAAAACCATTCACGAATTCATGAAAGAATACAAGGAAATGACTGACCGTCCGAAGGTCCTCTTTGTCATAGACAGCCTTGGTATGCTACTAACACCTACTGATATTAATCAGTTTGAAGCGGGTGATTTGAAAGGTGACATGGGCCGTAAGCCTAAAGCATTAACAGCACTTGTTCGTAATTGTGTTAACATGTTTGGTAATTATAATGTTGGTATGGTATGTACTAATCATACATACGCTAGCCAAGATATGTTTGATCCAGATGATAAGATTTCAGGCGGACAAGGATTTGTTTATGCAAGTTCTATTGTTGTTGCTATGAAAAAACTCAAACTTAAAGAGGATGAGGACGGCAACAAAGTGTCAGATGTAATGGGTATTCGTGCAAGTTGCAAGATTATGAAAACTCGTTATAGCAAGCCTTTTGAAACTGTACAAATTAAGATCCCATACGAAACAGGTATGAATCCTTACTCAGGTATGGTTGATATGTGCGAAAAAGCCGGCATATTAAAACAAGAAGGCAACCGCTTGAAGTGGGTTGACCCTGAGACAGGTGAGGAATTCAAATTCTACCGAAAAGAATGGAAAGATGATAAATTAGATATGATAATGAACAAATTTCATATCAAAACTGAAACAACAACCATTCCTGAGGAGACAGTAGAAGATGTTGAATGAACAACAAATCGGTGATATCTGGGTATTATTTTCTGACTACATTGACAAGAAACAAGTAGAAACAGTAGCAGAACGCTATGTAGAATTGCTAGCAGACTTTGGTACTACTGATAGAATTATGCAAAGTTCTATGGGTGTAGATCCTGTATTAGATCAAGCAATTGAATACTATATGGATGAGGAAAGCAAAGACGACGACGATATTGACGAATTGGAGTTTTAATGGGTTGGTATTCTGAAGTTGCGAAAGACATTTCAAACATTCCCGATGCGGCTGTTTATTTTGAAGCGGAGTTATTAGAAGCTAAAAAAGAATGCCGTATATCGGGCAATGTTGAACGTGCCGCGGCATTAATGCCCGGTATCGTTGAAGAACGTTTTGCTCAACTGCAAGAAATTGAAGCAATTTTAGAGTACCTTAATATCGAACTTCGTAGACTTAAAAGCAGTCACTTCCGCAAATACTTGGAAAATTATCAACGTGCTCTAAGCTCAAGAGATTGTGAAAAATTTGTAGAAGGCGAAGCGGATGTAGTTGACTTTGAAAAAATTATCAATGAATTTGCCCTACTACGCAACAAGTGGTTAGGTATTACTAAAGCACTTGATCAGAAGCAATGGCAAATTACAAACATTGTGAAATTGCGTGTTGCTGGTATGGAAGACGCATCATTATAAAAGTATGTTTGTACGGTATAACAACGTATTGAATGATGAAGAATTAGCATATTGCCAACAACGGGTATTTAAAACAGCAACTTGGGCATATGGTGGTTATAGTCGATCCCTCGACGATGAATTTTTTTGGAATATGGATTTAACAACCGACGAGTTTTTTACAAAACTGTTTTTTGAAAAAATTAAAAAAATTACAAACAAAAATTTTATATTAGAAAAAGTATATGCAAACGGTGCCACTTACGGACAACCTGCTCAACTCCATTCCGATGGTCGTGAACCTAATGCGTATACATTTTTATTTTATCCAAACCCTAAATGGCAACCTTCTTGGCAAGGCGGAACATTGTTTCAAAAAGATAGTTTAAATGTAACTATAGCTCAATACATTCCAAATTCTGGAATATTATTTAAAGCAAACATATTGCATTCTGCAATTGAGCATAGTAAACAGTTTACCGGACTACGAGTCTCAATAGCATTTAAATTAAAAGAGATAAGTTAATTCGTCCAAAATTCAGCAAGCAGGCCTTAAATAATATTGAGGCCTATTTTTTTCTAAATGGTTGCATTTTAAAATATGTCAGCGTATACTAACTAACATGACTACTGTAGATAATCTTTTAATAAAAATAATCGATCACCCAGATAACTATGCCAAGAATCTTTTTGCAAAAAAGGACTTTGACATACTTAATAATCTGTACAAATCCATCACGGCTAATTTCTTCATAACAGAGAATCAAGGCAGATTGCTAGTAAAAATTCTCAAAGAAAATCAAAAGAAATTACCGGAGTTTACAGCTGATATAGACGAAGCAATTGCCGCTCCTATATGGTCAAGAACCTTTCGACATGTAGAACAGATAAAAAAATTCTATATTGAAAAAAATCAACAAGATGAGCTGGTACTAGCTATCGAATTCACTTTTAGCTCTCAATTACGCAAAGTTATAACTGAGTTAACTAAGGCATGCGATGGCGTTGTTTTATCAAATAATAATAAAAAATATTGGGCAGATTTAACAGAAAGAAATATTGTAAAGATTGTTGAAGCATTACGTCCGTTGAACTTTGAAATAGATGAAACTATCAAAAATCACTACAATACCATAAAATCGTGGTCAGAAATTAATGTTACTGATCAATTTTTAATTGCCAACATGCCTGGGCAAAACTTTCAAAAACACATCACTGCTGACTTAGGTATCGAAACAGCTATCGATCAAAACATCATTGTTGACCGTAGTATGCGTTATCAGTACCAACCTGAAAATCCCAGAAAAATTGGTGAAAATTTGACTGAAATTATTGCCAACAGAACTAAAACAAAAATCTGGATAGGTAAAAATGATTACGATGTTGCATCAGTTATTGAGTCTTTGATTGAGTTAAAACGTCTTCCAGTGTTAGTTGTTTTTGATACGTTTGTCAACGACAAATATTTAGAAAATTTAGAAATACTATCTGATGCACTGGAAAAAAATGGAATTTTTGACGGCATAGGCATTTATTTTAGACTACCGAATGACAATGTTGGTACAAAGTTTAACCAACTGATTAAAGAAAAATCATACAATAAAAATTTAGATCGAGATACAAAAGTGGCGGTAGTACAAAGTGGAAAACTTCCTAAATTTTTCTTAAAAAATGCATGGCAACCAATGAGTGTTATAGCATTAGATACTAAGATGGGTTTACGACACGGTAAAACTAGTGTATACTCTAATTGTTGTGACTTGATAGTTGAGTGGGCAGAAAAAGAAGTTTTATTTGAAAGCAAGGTAATTGGCAAATGGCAGTAAGACTAGTTATTAAAGACGAAGTTAATATTAAGTTTGAAAACTTGAGTCTCGAAGCACGAAAAAAATTAGCCAATACATTTAAGTATGAGGATCCTACTGCTAGATATCGCCCTGCTTACAAATTAGGTCGGTGGGACGGCAAAGTCAGCATGTTTGGACTTGGAGGCAATGGCTATCTAAGTCAACTAGAAAAATGCATGGAAATATTATATGACATGCATATTCAAATTGAAGATGTTGAAGATCAAAGAAACACAGGTAAAATTTTCTTTGAACCAGTTACAACACAATATTGGGCAGATCAAGGTAAAGTTTGGCCAGAAGGGCATAGATTTGCCGGACAGCCTATAGTACTGCGTGATGACCAAGTAGAAGTAGTTAATAGATTTTTTGAGCATACACAAAGCCTACAAGAAGTAGCGACAGGTGCCGGCAAAACAATTATGACTGCAACACTAGCTCATTGTTGTGAAAAATATGGGCGTACCATTGTCATAGTACCTAACAAAGATTTGGTTACACAAACAGAAGAAGACTTTGTCAATGTGGGATTAGATGTTGGTGTTTATTATGGTGATAGAAAAATGCTTAATCATACACACACTATCTGTACATGGCAAAGTCTAAACATATTAGATAAGAAAAGCAAGAACTGGGATGCTGACATAGCCGTTACACTAGCAGAATTTTTAGATGGAGTTTCTACAGTCATTGTCGATGAAGTTCACATGGCCAAGGCCGAAGTTCTTAAAAATTTGCTGACACAAAATTTATGCAATGCACCTATTCGTTGGGGACTGACTGGTACTGTTCCTAAGGATGATTTTGAAGCACAACCTATTTTTGCATCAATTGGCCCAGTAGTAGGCGGCATCAAAGCACACGAACTACAGGAGATGGGAATACTGAGCAATCTCCATGTAAACGTGCTACAATTAATAGATTTACCAGAATTTGGATCCTATCAAGAAGAATTAAAATATCTTGTCACTAACAAAGACCGGATGACTTATATCAGTAAACTCGTTAAAGGCTTATCAGATTCAGGCAACACACTAATCCTAGTCAATAGGATTGATACAGGCAAATTATTAACAGAAATGATAGACGACGCTGTGTTTATTTCAGGCGAAATTAAAGGAACAAAGAGAAAAGAGGAGTACAAGGAACATGCAACAAGTGACAATAAAATTACTGTGGCGACTTATGGTGTGGCCGCTGTGGGTATTAATATTCCTCGTATCTTTAATTTGGTTCTTTTGGAACCCGGAAAGAGCTTTGTCCGCGTTATACAATCTATTGGACGTGGTATTAGGAAAGCAGAAGACAAGGACTTCGTACAGATCTGGGATTTAACTTCGACTTGTAAATTTGCAAAACGTCACCTCACAACGAGGAAAAAATTTTACAAGGATGCCAAATATCCATTTACTTTAGAAAAAGTGGATTGGCAAAAATAAGGAATCATGCAGATATTAACATTAGATAACGAAACATTCTCATTAAACAATTTACCGGAAGAAGTAGACGAAAATACTAGATTTGCAGTACTAGATAACGCAGTGCCATCAGATCCAGATTTTTTGTTTATGCCATTAATATTCTTAGAAAGTTTTAATAGCCCAGCAATGGTTCTTAAAATTGGAGAAGATGAAGTAGCTATGCCTATTGATTGGTCGATAGCAGTAGGTGATAGTCAAAGTGGGTGTGATATTGAAATTTTACCCTTAACTAGTTTAAATGATCGTGGATTTGAAGCATTAATTTTTAACCCATTAAGTTCGTTTAGGGTAGAGTTTAAGAAAATACAAATTGTAAATTTTTATAATGATGTCAAATGGTATTTTCCTAAAATGAAAAATAATCAATTATTAGCTACTCCTACACGATTTGGGGGGAAGCCAGATTGTGCGTATTTTGTCAAAGAAATTAGCCGTCAAAGCGAAATTATACAATTGGATAAATTATTATGACACTAAAAATTGCATACTTCCAACCAATGACTTTGGCAATTGATCATGTTCCGCCTGTTGAATTTAGTAAAATTTATGCACTTGCTGAAAATCTACATCAGCATCCGGAACTGAATGATAACAATAACAATCCTTTTATTAGTATACGTGGCGGACAGCAAATACAAGTATATCCTAATCAATTGGGTATAGATGTAGGCTGGTTAATAACGTGGTTGGAATCAATTTGCAAAGGATACATGGAAATTGTTTCTCAGCAAAGCGGCACTACTGAATTAAAATTATGTCGTCCAAAAATTGTTAGCGCATGGACTATACGTCAATTTGAGGGAGACTATCAAGAAATGCACAGTCACCCTGCCGGACATTTGAGCGGCAACATTTATATTTCAGCTCCTGAATTTTCAGATAATAGATTATCTAGTGACGGACAAATAGCATTTAAATTACCACACGTCAAAGACGTTAGTAAATTTATCATGAATGATGTTTGGAAATATGATCCAACTCCGGGTACAGTTATTCTATTCCCTAGTCATTTACCTCATACTGTTTATCCATGGAAAGGAGTAGGACATAGAACTGTTTTAGCGTTTGACGCAATACTAGTACCGAAGGATCAGTGATGGGACAGCTCGAACCGGGTGCCACTTACATATATGAAAGTCCAGACGGAGGGGATAGTATCTATGCCCGCAAACAAGGTGAAAATGACCGGATTTTAATTGGTATTAGTTATAAAAAACAAACAAGAGATGAAGAATTAAGGCAAGCACAACTTTGGCACGATATTCGAAAAACTGCTCACACCAATGAGACTTTACAAAAAGCGATTGATCGTGTTATAATATTATACGAACTATGCAAAGAAAATAATGGCGAACAAACACATAGACCTATTTAAAGAAATTATTCCGTTAGTTGATCTAAACGCAAGATCTGCTTGGGCTGAAGCTAGCGAAGATGAGCGTAAAGAAATTAAAGGGGATATGTATAATCTTAATCGTTATATCAGTAGTGTAAAAAGCAATAAACAAGAAGTACAAGAACATTTTATACTGACAGTAAACGAATATTATAATAAACATTGGGCTAGTCTACAAAATCATCCCAATTTGTTGTGGCAGTTGTTGTGTATGTGTAGTTATGATGGCAAGACACAATTCTTTCACGAATGGATTCCAAATAAAAAACGTGATACAAAAGGCGGCAAAAAAGCCAAGTTACTAGAAGAATTAATGCCAGACAGAAAAATTGATGAGATAGAATTATTAGCAAGTATCAGCACAGATAAAGAAATCAAGGACCTAGCAAGAGCACACGGCTGGGATGAGGCTACTATTGCTAAAAAATTAAAATGATGGCACTGATAAATCAACCTTACGTTTGTCAATATTGTAACAAAGGGTTTATGCAAGAAAAAACTCTTGCAGTACATGTCTGTGAGCAAAAACGTCGGCATCTAGCTAAATCAGAAAAACATGTAGTGTTAGGTTATGATACTTACAATAGATTTTATAAAACTACACAAAATAATAAAGGCGCTGACAAAACATATGATGACTTTGCTCGTAGTCCTTATTATAATGCATTTGTCAAGTTTGGTAGTTTTGTCAGCAATGTAAATCCTTTATATCCAGATAGATTTATCAACTATGTTGTTACCAGTGGAGTTAAATTAGATCATTGGTGCAGAGATGAATTGTATGATGACTATGTTGTGCATCTAATAAAGACAGAATCAGTTGAAACCGCGCTTGAAAGAAGTATAAGTCATATGTTGAGTTGGGCCAATGACAACAACTCACAATTTAATCATTACTTCCTATATGTTAGTTTGAGTCGTGCTACATTTGATATTAAAGACGGTAAGATTAGTCCATGGGTTGTATTAAATTCTGCCAGTGGCAAAGACATGCTAAAGAAATTTAACGATGAGCAACTAATGGCTGTCAGCGCCGTTATGGATGTTCCTTTTTGGTTGAGTAAATTTAAAAAATTACCGGCAGATACTGAATTAGTTAAACAAGTAATCAAAGAGAGCAATATATAATGCCAGATATTGATTTAGACTTTGCAGATAGAACAAAAGTTTTAGGAGTATTAAGACATATAGATGCACGGCTTGATACAGATAAAAAACACAATACTGGGATTTACGTACAGAGTATACCATTTAATCCTATTACTGGTATAAGTACTATAGATTATAAGACTGCGGAAGATCGCGGATATTTTAAGATAGATTTTTTAAATGTTAGCGTATATGAAGGTGTAAAAGATAAACAACACCTTACAAAATTATTGGAGACAGATCCTTTATGGGACCTATTACTAGAAGACGACTTCGTCAACAAACTCTTTCACGTGAATGGGCACGGTGCTATCTTGCGACAAATGAAGCCTTCCTCGATAGAACAATTAGGCGCAGTATTAGCAATGATACGTCCGGCAAAACGACATCTGATAGGCAAGGACTGGGCCACTGTGATGAGCGAAATTTGGACAAAACCTGAAGGCGACGAATATTATTTTAAGAAAGCACATGCCATTGCTTATGCACATGTGATTGTTGTTCAAATGAATTTAATTTGTGAGAGGTTAAGCAATGGAACGAGTTGATCTTTCAAATATTGGTATTATTAAATCTCAAGCAAGTCCCGAATTAATGAAAATAGTTGGCGATGAAGTTTTTAAAATTCAATCAGATTTTTCTAAAGCAACTGCTAGGAATCATACACTAGCAGGTAATATTATACACGAATATCAATTGTTTGATTGTGTAACTGCTTTAGAAAATAAAACTAAAGAAATGGCCATGATGCATCAAGAATGCTACGGACAAAGTTATAGTACTGGATTGATGGCACATACTACAATACCTAACAAAAACAATAAACCTAATTTAAAATTAAACAGTGCATGGGTAAATTTCCAGCAAAAGGGAGAATTTAATCCAATACATAATCACACAGGATTATATAGTTTTGTATTATGGTTTAAGGTTCCCTATCATGACGATATAGAAACATCAGCAGGCCCAGGAAGGTTATCTAAAAATAATCTTTCAGGAAAATTTAGTTTTGAGTATGTAAATATTTTAGGATATATACAGAGCGCCCCTATCGCTGTTGATAAAAAATGGGAAGGACAAATGTTATTGTTTCCGTCGTTGCTAAATCATCAAGTATATCCCTTTTATAGTAGTAACAAATACAGGATAAGTATTTCAGGTAATTTATTTTTAACCTCGGAAGAAAAATGAACATAGAATATTTTGAAACCCCAATTCCCCACATTATTATTAGAAATGTATTTGATGAAAACAATCTTAAAGGTGTTTGGAAAGAACTAGATTTTTTAACTGATTCTAATAAACTATTACCTCCAGAACAATCTAGATCTGCTAAAAAGTTTGGAGTAGTATTAAAGAAAAATCATGCAATATATTTAGAAGATGTTTATAAGTCTGCAAGATTCTCAAATATTTTTAATGCCACACAATCCAGTGTTTCTAAAAAAATTATTCAAGAAATAATGTCTAAGCACCCTGTTTTTAATTGGTTTAAAAATGTTAATAATGAATCTATTTTAGTTAGCTATTATGAAAATGATGATCGATATCTGCCTCATGAAGATAGCTCAGTCTATACAATACTCATAAATTTTTATAAAGAACCAAAAGCGTTTACTGGAGGCGATCTTACTTTAGGAACTTCAGGTTATACAATTCCTTTAGAAAATAATAGAATGATTATTATTCCAAGTTGGGCTACCCACGGAGTTACTCCTGTTAAATTTACAGATAATTATACACCTATGTCGGGTATGGGTAGATACACGATTAGTATATTTTCTTTTATTGAAAATAAATTACCGCCTGAGGAAACAAGATGAAAGATATTGTAATATTAGACGATGTTATACCGCCACGCTATCAAGATTATATTGAGGAATTTTTATTAGATAATAGGCAAATGGATTGGCACCTAGTAAAAAATTTAACTGCGCAGACAGGTAGCAAAGAATTAGGAAATGTTGGTTTTAGTGTACAATGTATAACAGATGGTGAAGATCATGGTGCATTAGCATTTGTGTTAAGGGGGTTGTGTTATTCTGCATCTGCTAAATTTGGCCATGATTTTAAAAACATTATGAACGCTAGAGCATTCCTACAAACACCAAACGGCACTCCTAAATCACTTCCAGCGTTTCACGTAGATCACCCTAAACCACATACTGTGTTATTGTATTATGTAAATGATTCCGATGGCCCGACAATGATAGCAAAGCAACGATACCCATTTAGTCATCCTAATATTACAGGACTTAAAAATGCAGAAATTCTAATGGAAGTAGAACCTAAAAAAGGAAGAGCTGTGTTGTTTAACGGTGCATATTTTCATGATAGTAGCGTACCGTCTACAAATTTAAGATGTGTCGTTAATTTTAATTTGACTTAACGAACTTTACGAACGAGTTGGACTGATTTACGCTTAACTCGTTTTAGTGTAAGATTCATTAGGTTTACAACAGGACCTAAAATAATACGTGTATCTTTACTGTTGAATGTTTTAATAGCGTATGAGTAGGGAAATATTTGTTCCCTACAGAAAATATTAATAGGAAACTGACGATTGCTTTCCCACCACCAAATTTCACCTATTTCTAAAAACGCTGTTTTTTCTTCAGGGGTACGTAGGGCATTAAGGTCGTAAAAACTAGTCACGTATTGATCCTGGTTAATAACAATTCCTACGTATTCATTGCCTCCGTAGTTCAGGACACTGATAAATGGTAAGTTTTGTTCGATATCGTCTCTTAGTTTTGCCATAAATACTACTATTAAAGGTTTCCGTTAATGCAAAAAGTTCAAAGTTATTTATACCCTAATAGAGTTATACTATTGGCTGATTTGGCGGGATTCACTGTGGAGAACAGAACTGTGTACGCAAGAACAATAAAAATTTATCAAGGTATCGATAATGTCATACAATTTGACATACAGAATGCCGATCAAAAACATATCGATTTGACTACCTTGACAAATCTCAAAGTGAACATCATGGATGCTGGTGGCAAGGCTCTTGCTACTAGTCCTTACAATATGAGTTTGTTAACAAGTGCGACAGCAACAGGCGTAACTGTGAACGCTACTAGCGGAAAAAGTACAACAACAACGATTACAATTCCAACAGCCAATATTTTGGGAAACGGATTCGCTGTTAATTATTTAATTAGTGGAACTAACATATCTGGACCAGTAACGGTAAGTGCCGTAAATGCAGATATTGATTCGGCTACTACTACATTAACTGTAACTTTTGCCAGCCAAACAGTAGCAGGTGCTACAGGTGTGAGTATTTCTAACGTCATTAAAGGACTAGCGAAAATTACTATTCCTTATGCAGATACTGCATCTTTATCGGCTCAGTATTTGACTTATAGTGTCACAGCTACTGATAACTCAGGAAATACAATTATACTTTATGCTGATAGTCAATTTGGTGGAAGCGGTAAGATACAGTTCCTAACCAATGCAACACCGCAAGCAAGAAAATCGATAACTTATGATAGTTTTGTAGGCGAAATTAATTTTATGGGGAACGTTACGCAACATACACCTGCTATTCCTTGTAAATTCTACGAAGCGCAACCTACTCAAAGTATGAACTTTAGTGTTGTGCTTAATGGGTTTATTGGTAAAGTTTGGGTAGAGGCGACTGAAGACATGACTATTGCTGTTAGTTCGTGGACCAATGCTCCTCAACTAGTTACAGCAACTTACAATACTGCAACTACAACAACTATACCATTTAATAATCTATCAGTCACCAGTACAGGCGGGCAGTATAACTACATGCGAGTTTGTTGGCAATATCCAGATGTTTGGCAATATGGTAGCCAACAAAATCCAACCCTTGTCTACGGTGCAGTTACCAAAGTAGTTGCAAGTTCTAACTAAAATCTGCTATAATTAGACATGAGTCTAATTGCGGATACACTATTACAATATCTTCCGGGCAAACGTAAACATACTCCAAGCGGTTGGATAGGGTTTAATGCTGTCTGCTGTGATGACAAAAGACAGCGTGGTGGATTTATTGTCAACGGCGGCGATGCTGTTAGTTATCATTGTTTTAATTGCGGATTCAAATGTTCATGGCAACCAGGTCGCCATATCAGCAAGAAGATGAATCAATTTATGCGTGATTTATCTATACCCGATGATGTTATTAGCCAACTTAGGCTAGAAGCACTTAGACTAGATCAAAACAATACCGCAGAAGTCCGCTCAATAGTTCCTAAATTTGATATCAGGGCATTGCCCATGGACAGTCAATTGATTACAGACTTGCTAAACGATCCTCCAGAAAAACTTATACCTGTATTAGAATACATGGTTAGTAGAAAAATTTATCCTGAAGATTTTCCTTTCTATTGGACTCCTAAAGTTGGATTTAGCAACAGACTTATTATTCCATTTTTGTTTAATAATGAAATTGTAGGGTGGACTGCCCGAGCTGTTAATGATGCTACTCCTAAATACTTGTCAGAGCAACAGCCTGGTTATGTGTTTAATTTAGATCGTCAGCGGAATGATAGAGAGTTCGTAATTATTAGCGAAGGTCCCTTCGATGCGCTAAGTATTGACGGATGTGCTTTGCTTGGAGCAGAGATTAAAGATAGTCAAAATTGGTTACTAAAACAACTAGGCAAAGAAATTGTACTAGTCCCAGACAGAGATGAAGCAGGTAAAGCAACCTTAGAGCAAGCCTTAGAATTAGGTTGGGCGATTAGTATGCCTGATTGGCCCAAGGGCATTAAAGATATTAATGATGCTGTGGTTAAACTAGGTAAACTAGCTACCATGTGGTTAATAATATCTGCTAAAGAATCAAACAATCTTAAGATACAATTGAGAGCAAAAAAATGGTTCAACGAATAATTAACTTTATTTTATCACCGTGGCGAATGTGGCAAGAACGCCGAGCATTTAAACGTCGACTGGAAGAATTGCGGAAACGTGATCCTTTTATTTACAAATGATTAGTTGGGGCATATCCGGTAACAGCCACGATGCGGCACTGGCCGTATTTCTTGACGAGAAATTAGCATTTGCTAGCCATAGCGAAAGATTTAGCAGAATAAAAAATGATAGAGATCTCAATAGGGACATAGTTGCTTATGCTAAACGTTTTGGTTCTCCTGATAAAATTTATTGGTATGAAAAACCATTCAAAAAAACACTACGCCAATTATTTGCAGGGCAAGGATGGAAGCGCAGAGATAACGATATTGACATTTATATGGCTCGATATGAGATTGATGCTCCTATTGTTTATACTGATCATCATCATAGTCATGCGGCCGCTGGATACTATACAAGTGGATTCAATGATGCATGTGTCTTAGTCATAGACGCAATTGGCGAGTTTGAAACCATGACCATATGGCAAGGCGCTGGAACTAAACTTAAGAAATTATGGAGCAGGAGTTACCCACATAGCGTTGGACTTTTTTATTCTGCCATGACTCAACGTATAGGATTGAAACCCAACGAAGATGAATACATTACAATGGGTATGGCAGCTTATGGAGAACATAAAGACTATCTCCATTCTATGATGACAGACTTCATCAAAGACAGCGAAGAATTTAAGTTTAAGAAAAATCTACACAGAGGATGTCAGGATTGGCGGCCAGATTTAACTGTCGCTGACAGTTTTGAAATAGCGGCTAGTACACAACTAATGTATGAAATCTTATTCCGTAGTGCATTAGAAAAAGCAAAATCGTTGTCTAAGAGTAAAAATCTAGTACTCATGGGAGGATGTGCATTAAACTGCCTAGCTAATAGGTTTACTGGGGTTTACTTTGACAAAACGTGGATTTATCCTAATCCCGGAGATGCAGGTAGTGCCATTGGAGCAGTACTAGCACATAACCCGCATTGGAAGGATTATACTGATTGGAGTAATAATTTCTTAGGATACGATATGGGTTATCGGACAACTGATGAAGAAATTGTTAGCTATTTAGAAGATCATAAAATATGTGGTGTTGCCCGTGGACCAGCAGAGTTCGGGCCACGTGCATTAGGCAATAGAAGTTTATTAGCAGATCCCCGCGGAGAAAATATAAAGGACCAAGTAAATGCAATCAAACAACGACAACAATTTAGACCATTTGCACCAGCGATACTCGAAGAGCTTGTTGATGAGTATTTTATTATGCCTCGTGGCTGGAGTGATAGTAGGTATATGCAAGTTGTCGCTAGTTTACGGAATCCTGAGCTTTATCCTGCTGTCGTGCATCGTGACGGAAGTTCACGTGTACAGACTGTTCCGCAAGATGGAAGTGCTTTCAGAAAACTCTTAGAACTTTGGTATGCTCGAACTGGATGCCCTATGTTGTTAAACACCAGTCTAAACATTAAAGGACAACCAATGGTTAATGATCATACCGATGCTCGAAACTTTGAACGCCATTACGGTGTTAAAGTGTTTAATTAAATGTTACAATAGAATATATGCCACAAAATACAGATTACGGTTACGATATACAAAAATTATACTTAGAAATGATGCTAGCAGATGCGGCAACATTTGTTCGTTGTCAAAGCATTTTTGATGCAAGTCTATTTGATAGACGACTACAAGCACCTGCAGAATTTATGAACAAGTATGTTGAGGATCACAATGTCATGCCCACACAAGACATTGTAAATGCCGCCACAGGCAGTGATTTTAAGGTTTCAACAGACTTACGTGAAGAACATTTTGATTGGTTGCTAACAGACTTTGAAACATTTATTCGACACAAGGGTTTAGAAAAAGCCATCTTGGAATCAGCAGACTTGCTTGAAAAAGGTGAGTACGGTCCGGTGGAAGAAATGATTAAAAAAGCAGTACAAGTGGGCTTAACCAAGGACATGGGTACTGATTATTTCTTAGATCCTCGGGCTCGATTAATGCGTATCAAGGACAATAACGGACAGGTGTCTACTGGTTGGAAAGCCATGGATGACAAATTGTTTGGCGGTATGAATCGAGGTGAGTTGAATATTTTTGCTGGCGGATCGGGTGCTGGAAAATCACTATTTTTAGCAAATTTAGGTATCAATTGGGCGTTAGCAGGACTTAATGTTGTATACCTAACATTAGAACTTTCAGAGGAACTAGTGTCTATGCGTATGGATGCAATGGTAACTGGAATGGCCACTAGAGAGATTTTTAAGAACATCGATGACGTCGAAATGAAAGTTAAGATGGTAGGTAAAAAATCTGGTTCTTATCAGGTAAAATACATGCCAAGTGGTAAAACTGCCAATGATATCCGCAGTTATTTAAAAGAGTATGAAATCAAAACTAATCGCAAAGTTGACGTATTGTTAGTTGACTATTTAGACTTGCTAATGCCGCAATCGAAGAAAATTAGTCCAGCAGACTTGTTTATTAAAGACAAATATGTATCCGAAGAATTGCGAAATTTAGCAGTAGAAAAGAACTGTGTGTTTGTAACTGCGGCACAGTTGAATCGTGGTGCTGTTGAAGAAGTTGAGTTCGATCACAGTCATATCTCGGGCGGTTTAAGTAAGATTCAAACAGCAGATAACGTGTTTGGTATCTTTACGTCACGTGCTATGCGTGAACGTGGGCGTTATCAAATTCAGCTGATGAAAACTCGCTCATCGAGCGGTGTTGGTATGAAGATTGATTTAGAATTTAATATCGACAGCCTACGCATCACTGACTTGGCTGAAGAAGAAGGTTATGGAAATCATAACAGTCAAAGTGCAGGATCAACATTGCTCAATAGCATCAAGCAACGTCAAACTGTTAATGCATCAACTGGTGAAATAACTGATCCAATGGCAGGTGTTGCTGTACCAAAAGTCAAGGCTAATGTCGAGTCTAGCAAGCTAAGAGAACTACTCAACAACTTGCCTGGCGACGATATCTAAGCATTTTTTAGACAAAGAGATAAGTACGTATATAATGGAACTCTATCACTTACGCTCAATTGATGACCCTTTGGCTCGAGTAGTCAAGGATGACCCAGTACGTCCTCATATTCCATTAGAACAGCGCATCAATGATGCCGCTGAGATTCTGATCCTTAAAGCCGGAGAAGAGATTCTAGCGGCTACTTGTTTGCAATGGCTAGCTGATATTCCTAAATCTGAAGAAGATTTAGTCAATATGAGCAAAGAGAAAAATACCGCAGTATTTTACACTATTTGGAGTTACAGTCCAGGTGCAGGACAAACTCTAATTAAAAAAGCCGCAGAATGGATCTTAGGTGAGCATAAAGATGTTAAAAACATCGTTACACTAAGTCCACAAACTCCTATGGCCCGCAGATTTCATTTAAAAAACGGCGCTACAGTACACAAAGAAAACGAAACTACTGTTAATTACCGTTACTACCACAAAGAGTAAAAACGGGTAAATACTAGTTATATAGGACTAGTATTGCCATGAGCAAAAGTGTACACAGCGTTAAATTAATCCCCTATGATTCAGTAGATTTAGATAGATTATCGTACACCAACGGCGATATAGTTTACGATGTAACAAATGGTTGTCTTCGTATAATGGACGGTGTTACACAAGGCGGAACTAAAATTGCTAGCCAACCGTTTGTAACTAATTCATTAGCCGCATACGCTACAACTTCTACACTTTCTACCGCAATTTCTACAGAAGTTACCAACAGAAATAATGCAATCAGCACAGCGTTAAATTCGTATGTAACAAGTTCAAGTTTAACCACGACATTAAGTTCTTATGCAACTACAGCAAGTTTAAGTTCATACGCTACTCTTACAACTCCAACATTTCAAACGTATATCGACGGTAGTGCAACATTTACCGCATTTGCGTCTCCTACATCACTGAAAATCGGAGGCGAATCAGTTACAAGTGGGCAGTTGTTTAGCTATACCAGTGCCAGAAGTGCTACTAATCTAAATATCCAATTTGCTAACAATCTCAGCGGAGGTGCCGGTTCGTCACTTTACGCTGGTATGTTCATGAACGCTGGTGATAATACCACTGTGAGGATTGGTGACTTTGCAGGTACCAGTCAAAATATTAATATTGGTTACCAAAGCAAAGCAGGACAGATAATTAATATAGGTACTAATCTAACTGGGGGTACTGGAACTCAAGTTATGAATATTGGCACTAATAATACCGGTATTACTCAAACTTTCGGTATGGCGAATTTTACTGGAAATAATTCAACTGTTGGAATTGGACAATTCAGTGGAACTAATCAAGCGATAACTATCGGAGGACCGGGTGCTGGTATTAATCAAATTATTAACATTGGCCAAAGTGCTGGGGCAGGGCAATATATCTTCCTAGGAGCATATCCTGCCGCAAATCAAACTATCAATATTGGAAGCTCTGGTGGAACTGGGCAAACTATTAGTATTGGTGAAAATTCTGGAGCAGGGCAAACTATTAGTATTGGCAGCACGACCGGTATTACAAAAATTAACGGTATAAACATCAAAACATTTGCAATAGCAATGGGTGCCGCGTTAAGTTAACGATAAATATAGGCAAGCAAGGACAAATATGGCAAATACGCAGATATTATTAAGAAGAGATACAGCCGCAAACTGGGCAAGTGTTAACCCCATATTAGGTCCCGGTGAACTTGCTATAGAGCAAGATACACAGCTTTTTAAATTTGGTGATGGTGTAACACGTTATAACAGTTTACCACGCCCTGCGGTCTATGCAACACCAACGGCAGCCAGTGCGTTAACTGGTACAAGTTTACCATTAAATATCGTTTCTAGTTCGTTAACAACTGTAGGCACACTTAGTTCGTTAACTGTAAATGGAGCAATGACTGTTACTAGTCCTAACGTTATTTCTGGAAAAATATCAAACGCTACTTTTGCCGACAGCGCCGGTACTGCTAGCACAGCTGGATCTGCTACTACTGCTACTACCGCTTCAACTGTAGCAGGACCAATTGGCGGAACTGACAATGCTATCGTATTTTTGAAAGCTAATAATACCTTAGGATTCATACCTAATCCTGGAGCGGCAACAGGAGTGTTTTTAGAGTGGACAGGCAGTGCATTTAGCTGGGCAAATAGTCCAGCACCTAGTGCTAGCACAATATCAGGAACTACATTAAACAGCACTATTGTTAACAGTAGTTTAACCGCAGTTGGTACTATTGCTACTGGAGTATGGAATGGTACACCAATAAGTATATCATACGGTGGAACTGGGGCAACTTCAGCTAGCGCCGCATTAACAGCATTAGGTGCGGCACCTGCGGCAGGATCTACAAGCATTACAACAATTGGTACACTATCATCTTTAACTATTAGTGGTACCACAGACGGCAGTTATAGCAATAGCACAGGATTTGGAACAATTACGACACAAGGCGGTGTTTACATGGCAAAAGGTGCTTATGTAGGTACTACTATTACTGTAGCAGGCACTACTGCATCTACAAGTTCAATTACAGGCGCCCTAACAGTAGCAGGCGGTGTCGGTGTTGCAGGCAACGTTAATGTTGCTGGAAATTTATATGTTGGCGGGTCAAGCATTAAATCTTTAGCTCTTGCTTTCGCTGCCGCTATGAGCTAAAAGATAAATATAAAACCACGGAGAATTAAATGGCAAAAGCACAACTTAGACAGTACGTTTTTAACGCTACATCTGGTACTATCGAAGTACCTGGAAAATTCGATTTACAGCAATTTTTAGTAATTACAGACACTACTAAAAACATTATTCTATACAATTTTGCTGACAATACATTTGTAGGAACTACTGTATCTTTTACAAGATTAAACGACAACAACTTCACAAATGCACTAGATAATACTGATGGAACAACAATTCTTCAATTGAGTTCTGCGGCTATTGCATTGATTGCGGCTAACGGTATTACTAGCAGTGATACACTACAAATTTTATACGAACAGCCATTCCAATATACACGTATGCCAGAAGCTGGAACAGATGCTTTTGAACGTATTCGTGTTGCCGCTCCGCAGTCATTACTAGATGCTGACTTTGAATATGGTATGCAACCCACTAAGTGGTTGACTATCAGTCAGCAACGTGCTTATCCTGCAATTTATGAAATTCCTGGTACAGATTTAACAGTAACAGCCGCTACTACAGACGCATCTGTAGCAGAAGGTGGTACAGCAATTAATGAATCTTTGATCACTATTACAACATCAGTGGCACATGGTTATACAGCAGGTTCACCTATTACAATTCGTGGTTTTAATAGTGCCTATACCGGCTTTGACCGTGCTGAAGGTTCATTTGTTGTTTATACAACACCTAGTGCAACTACATTTACTTACTATGCAAAAGGTAAAGTAGGTTATAACAATAACGATAACATTTATACACCTTTTATTCAATTACGTCAAGGTGGATTCTACACAGGATCTAACGTTAACGCGATTATTTCTACAACAGCAACAGCTACAGCATCGGGAACTAACTATGTAACTGTAGTATCATCAACTGGTATGACCAGTGGTGCTCCTATTACATTTAGTACAGTTCAAACTAACGCAGTTGCAACACAATCAACAAGTTTAGCTGGTGTACAAAACAACAACTACATCACAGTTGGATCAACTATTGGTATGTATGCTAACATGCCATTATTGTTCTCTGGTACAAGTTTTGGCGGATTGACTTCGGGTACAACATATTACGTACAAACTATTGTTGATAGTCGTACATTAACAGTTGTTACTACTAGCAGTGGATCAACTAATCCAACATTAACTGCCGCAATCGGCGGTAATATGTATGTAGTCGGTGGAGCCAGCTTTGGTAACATAGTTTCTGGTACACAATATTATGTTAATACTGTTGTAAACGGTACAACAATTACTATTTCAAATAACATTGTTTATTCAACAAACATTACAGCAACAAACGCAACCAACAACTATGTAACATTTGGTACAACTGCTAACATGACAGTAGGTGAAGCAGTTGTTACAGGCGGTTCTGGTAGCTTTGGTAATTTGACTACAAGTACCACATATTATGTTCTACAAATTATTGATAGTCGTAACGCAATTTTAACAGCAACATCTGGTAGCACAGTACCGTTTGCAGTTTCAACAGCAACTGGAACATTTGGAGTAACAGTTGGTGCAAACTTAACGTTGACAACAGTTTCGGCAGGATTCTTAGCCGCAATATCTGTTAATGCTCCAACATTTACAGTTGATGCAGGACATAGTTCAGCACCTTCATACACAGCAACATCTACTTCTAGTACGCTAGTCGGATCTACACTAACTGTTGGTGGTACAATTACTGGTACATTTGCAATTGGTCAAGGCTTATCAGGTAGCGGTGTTCCGAGCGGTGTAACGATTACTGGTTCGGCTGCTAATGGCGGTGGTACTGGTTCCGGCGGATCTGGTACATACACAGTTACATATACTGGTAACCTTAGCACTGCGAACCTTTCAAGTGGCCAGACCATCAATGGCATGGGTACTCCAGCTACTATCACAGTTAACACAACAAGCCCACATGGATTTACCCCAGGCGATACTGTTAACATTCTTCAAACTAGTGAAAGCAACTACAACAACCATATTTTAGCTAGCGGACCATATTTTGTTGAAACAACCCCTTCAAGCACAACATTTACCTATACATCTCGTGCAAACGGTATTATTACAGTCGGTTCTGGTATCATAGCCCAGTTATATGCCCGTCCAGATAGCTTCTATTCACATCGTCCGTTTGACGGCGGTGTGCAATTAGGTACAGGTTTACCAGCACATGGATCGCAAGCGATTCGTATGAGCAAGAAGTACATTCGTTACCAATCAGGTAAAGCGATTAACTTTAACACTGGTTTGTTAATGGCTCCAAACTATTTTGTACGTACTGTGACCAGCAATACAACAGTATATCAAACAGGTGTTTCTATTGCGGCAGTTACTAGCACATCAGGTGTTATTACCGTGCAATCAGGTACTTACGTACAAGGAAGTCAGATTACAATTTCTGGTTCAAGTAACACAACTTATTTGCCAAACGGTATTTACTTTATCATGACTGGTGGTACAAGCGTAACATCAATCACTATCAGTACCAGTTATTTTAATGCAGTAAACGCGACTCCTGCAACACTAGTTGTTGGTTCTGTAACTGCTACAGCAACAGTTTATCCAGCAATTACAGTTGTAACAGACGACGTAGATCACGGATGTCAAGTTGGTGCTACGGTTACACTCAGCGGTGTGTTGACTCCAGGTTATAACGGCACATATACTGTATCGGGTATTATTGACGAGCGTACTATCGTTGTAAGTGCTCCAAACAGCCTGCAAGCTAGTTCAGGCGTAGCAGGTGCTGTAGTTACAGATCCTTGCTTATTGAGTATTAACTACTGGACAGGTGCTACTGTGCGTTCAGGAACATTCGACGAGCAGAACGGTGTATACTGGGCTTACGATGGACAAGTAGTGTATGTAGGACGCCGTAGTTCTACATTCCAATTAGCCGGTACTGCTACAGTAGTAGTCGGTTCAGGTCAAATTATTGGTATTAACACACGTTTCACAAGCCAGCTATGGGCAGGTGATCGCATTGTTATCCGCGGTATGACTCACTTGGTAACACAAGTTGTTTCAGATACGCTAATGTACGTTAACCCACAATATCGTGGCGCCGCATCGGTTAGTGGTATTAAGATTACCAAAACAATCGATCGTATGATTCCACAAAGTCAGTGGAACGTAGACACAATGGACGGATCTAATGGTCCTAAGAACCCAAGCGGATTCCAAATTATCCCAACAAAGATGCAGATGGTTGCTATGCAATGGACATGGTATGGTGCTGGATTTATTGACTGGATGATGCGTGGACCAGAAGGTAAGTATGTAACTGTACACCGTCTACGTAACAACAACTTAAACAACGAAGCTTGGATGCGAGCTGGTAACTTGCCAGTACGCTACGAAGTGCAAAACGAAAGTGCTCGTACAAACACAGTAGGTTCAACTACTGGTACTGGTACAGCAGGATACAGTTTAAGTGCTAGTGATACAGTAATGACAGTACAGGATACTACACAGTTCCCAGTACCGGCAGCTGGTTATTCACAGGCTGTACTAGTTGACAATGAAATTATTACATACACAGGTAAAGTCAACACATACGCTACAGCCACAGCGGCTACACTGATCAGTGCAACTGGTACGATTGGTACAGTTTCAGGTAGTGGTCCATACACAGCTACAATTACTGGTATGACATCTACAACTGGTCTAGTAGCAAGTACAAGTATTATTACTGCTGTAGCAGGCGTAGTAGGTACACTAGGGTCAGGTGTTGTAACCGTTACTGCTATCAATAGCGGTACTAGTATCAACATCAGCTCAACAGCCGTAATTACTGCGGGCGCAATTACTAATATTACTGCACAAGTAGGTTTATCATCAACTACATCGGGATATTCATCAGCATATGGTCCGGTAGTAGTTGCCAGCACAGCAGGTATGGCTATTGGCCAACCAATTGTGTTTACTAACCCTTATGCTAATACGATTGGTAACCTAAACAACAACACCACATACTTTATTCTAAGTATTGGTTTGTACAGTGGTAGCCCAGCTATTACATTGTCAAACAGCTATAGCAACTACGGTAGCAATATTTCAATGCCACAGTTAAGTGCTACAGCAGTAACAACACTAGGTTACATGTATACTAATGCACTGACCGGTCTAAGTCGCGCACAACCAATCAGCCCATGGGCATCAGGTGGACAACGCACATTTACAGCAGGTTCTGCATCAACTCATACAACAACTGGTGTTATCTTAATCAATGGTACTGCAAGTCCGATCGTAAGTCACTGGGGTGCGGCGTTTATTGAAGACGGTGGATTCGACGGCGACCGTTCGTACATTTTCAACTATTCACAGCCTAACGTTAACATTTCAACTAAGAAAACTACAGCGTTTGCTATTCGTCTAGCACCTAGCGTATCAAATGCATTGCCAGGCGATTTAGGACAACGTGAACTTATCAACCGTGCGTCATTCCTATTACAAACACTAGAATCTAGTGCGGGTAGTGGTGCTGGTAACGCGGCGCTGGTTATTGAAGGTATTATTAACCCAAGCAATATGCCATCAATCAGCAACATTCAGTTTGCATCAATGAACTCAGTGGCTAACCCAACTGGACAACCAAGTTTCAGTCAAGTTGCTCCAGGTAGCTCAATGGTGTTCCAGAACGCTGTCAACAACTTCTTAAATACACCAATCTACATTGCCGCTAACACAACTGCATTGCCGTTAACTTCAAACCCAGCAACAGCTAGTTCTGGTTCAGTAGCTGTTAGTGACGACGTATCATTCCCAACTTCGACTGCCAGCTTGTATGGATTGACTCGTGTATCAGCACTAGTAAATACAACTAGTGTTTTCACAAGTACAATTTCAGTAGGTACTACAGCAACTATTTCAGCTGGTTCAATCAGCGGTACAACACTAACAGCTACTACAGTCAGTGCTGGTACACTAGCAGTTGGTATGGTTCTAACAGGTACTAATGTAACTACAGGCACATACATTGTGGCATCTATTGGTGGCGGTACTGGTTCAGGTTCAACATGGACAGTAAGTATCAGTCAAACAACACCGTCAACGTCAATCACAGCTACAGCACAACAAGCAAGTATTACATTTACAAGTGGTAGTGCTATTGCAACAGGTAGCCTAGTAACTGGTGGTACTATTCCATCTAACACATATATTACTGGACAGATAAGTGGTACAACAGGTGGTACAGGTGTGTATAGTCTAGTTAACTTAGCTGGTACAAGCATTACTGGTGGACAAAACCCAACTGGTACAACCTACTATGCTGTGACTCTAAACCAAGCTACATTGGCAGCAATTCCATTAATCCAGAACGGTACACAGGCCAACTTTAGTCGTTCAACATACGCACTACCAGGTGAAACTGTGTTCTCATACATTAATGCGCCAGCTAACAAAGACTCATTGGATTTGAGCTCATTCAAAGAATTGACTAACACTCCAATCGGTGGACGTGGCTGTTATCCAAATGGTTGTGATATCTTGTTTGTTAATGCTTACATTACACAAGGATCACCAATTAACCAGAACTTAGTTCTACGTTGGGGTGAAGCTCAAGCGTAAAGCAAAACAAAAAGCACTGGCAACAGTGCTTTTTTTACGGGAAAAATATGTACCCCAAGGATTACTTTCCGGATCTGCATGGGTTCGAATACATAGCTGACATAACTTGGCCTAATTATGGTCAAGCGCAGTTAGATTGGATCTCGGGCATACTAGATGTAGAACAGTGGTTGTTGCACTATGCAGGAGCCAAGTATGATCGTTGGGCATGGCACCGCGCCGTTGAGTGCTATCATATAGGTGTGGCTTTCAAGTACGACAAGCATCGTACACTGTTTTTATTGACTTATAGTTAGGCTAGCCCTACTTCTCGTCCTACAACGTCTAGTTGTGTATTAGCGCCTAGTTTAAATCCAGGATTACGTTGATTGGCACGAATTTTACGTGCAGAGTCTGATGGGTGAGTGTTTTGTTGTGCGCTGGTATAGAAATTGGCCTGCCCAGTTTGTGTGTCTAGCTCGCCTTTGGGCACATCGCTAGTGGGATCCGGATTGGGTATTTCTTGTGTGTGCTTTTGCTGGCTGACCCATTTGAACACTTCTGCACCGGTATAGCCCAGTCTAGTGGCCAGCTTGACACCATAGTCATCAGCGTCATATTCATCCTGGTACAAGGCAGCTCTATTGGCCTGTGTGGGTCTGAAATCTCGAGGTTTGCCAAATCGCTCGTTGTGATCTTTAGCTAGATGTCCCAGTTCATGTCCGATTATAACTGCCAGTACAGAGTCGGGAGCGCCGGCAAATATGCCCGGATCAACTCGCACTATTTGTGCTTGATTGCCCCAAGCACTGGTATCGTTGGCAGTGATGCCGGGCGATAGTGCTATGTGAGTAGTTGAAAACAGCATACGATCAGGGCCCATGGCTGATATCAAACGCCATAGGATCTTCTGGCAACGTGCCAGTAGTTGTTGATCAGATTCTACGGCTTCAGTAAGGGCAAATTCTTTGTATCGCATCACGTATTTATTCGCGAAGCGGCAGCAAAAAAATTTAGCTCGCAAAGCGGTAAGCAGATTTTTAATAGGCGAAGCCCAGCGGAAAAACGCGAGCTAGCGTTCTGATGACTGCACCCGCTCACATATACCAGCAATTAACCTTGCCCTCTCTGCTTCATCAACCTCTGATGCATTAATACGCTCGATGTCCTCTATGGCCAACTCCAGTGCTTCTACCCTAAGCTCAGCACGATAAGCACGGTTACGCAAATTTGTAGCATCTAGTACTGATAATATGCCGCTGATGAGTCTGGGTAAAATTGAGTGTGTGTCCATATCGTACTTATAAATATGTATAGGGGACAATGAGAAATTATGAGAATCAGTGAAATCACACTAACACCACAAGCTCGAGTGGCCAACTCACAAGTAGTACAGCCTAACAGTCAAGGATGGGTTCATGCGTTCAGTAAGTATGGTCCTGTAGTAGAGCAAGTGGCACTGGAAATCATGTCAGGGCATGTGTCGCAAGCGTTTGTTACAGCGGCTACTACAGCACTGCAAAACGTGCCTTTACCCGGTGGACGTACACTAAACGATATTCCTACGATAAACGGTGTATGGACTGTGCAAAACGCTATTAGCTTGTTATGGACTTTGGTTAAGAGTGCAGGAGCATTAGCAGTATTTTTAGCCACATATTCAGGCGGTATGGATCCTGATGAAGATCGTGTGCTCAAGCAACGACAAGCCCAAATGGGTCCTAGCGCCTAAGAAAAATTGTGCGCAAAAAAATTTGCTGGAGTACTTACACTTTTAGCGAAAATACTCTACGCAAGCACAAATGACTGTTAACACTAGACAAGCATATAACCATCCAAAACGCTCAGAGTGTGTCATTGGCGGGTTTATAGCGTAGTAACAGTCGTAATCTGGGTCGTAACGATATAGCTTACCGTTACGTTCTATATACTCATTGTAGGGATCGTTAGTAGTCATGTATATAGTTATCAAGCAAAAAGGACTGCTAGAGTCCTTTGTGAGTGGGGTAAATGTTGATTAACGGTGGATTCTAACGACTGTTAATAGACCATTTGCGCCCGGGATTCCTTCAATACGGATACCGCATACAGCGTATGACGTGGCGGTTCCTACTGCTGTTGGATCATACTTAACAGTTTTAAACCAATTTCTTAAGTAATCGATTTCTGTAGTGTGTAGATATGGTGTAGACATGCTGTTCGCTCCTTGTTTTGCATATAGTATATTTAGCGGCGTTTTGTGCAAAATGGGTCCTACAGGATTAAAAACTATGTTGCGCAAAAAATATAAAAGAAGTACTTACAGTTTTGAGTGGTGAAAAAGACCTCGGTACCCATGCGCTACTAGCTAGCTTAGAATAAAATAAAACACTAAGCCTGGCCCCCACCTCTCCTCGAGAATAAAAAAATCCCCTGACCAACCGGGAGCGAATCGGAATTATGAGTCAGGGGATACACCAACGAACAACTAGTGGGAGCGAATCACCGTCGTCCTTACCAGTATGCTAAGGAGTATTATCGTTCTTTATCGTGCCCCTCGCATACAAGTAACCTCTGCTACAGCCTTCCACTTGTCCGGAAAGCTCACACGCAAGTCTGCTACCTTAAGTACTGTACGCAGGCTAAGCTCGCGCATACGATGCTTGTTAGCATCTACAAAGTCTACGACTTCTAGCTTGGCCCAGTCCTCTAAGTCATAGCTATCTAACATGCCACACTCAGTGACTACCTGCTTGATCCTGAGTACCTTCTCGCGCTCTGTGTCAATAGTAAGGTCCAAGTAGTGACAGCGTGACTCTAGTGCTTCTAAGTGATCCTGTAGCTTCTTGCTCTTAACGTGATCGAACTTGATGTTGGTAATAAAGATAGCACCGCCTTTGAACTCGAATGAGTTGGGCACACCTTCTGAACGTAGTAAGCGTGAGTCAGTGTTCCAATGGATCATACGCTTCTTTGATGTATCCAGGGCTGCCTTTAGGATGTTCAAACTTAGATCATCTAACAGTACAGAGTCACAGTCATCAAACACTAGGATTGACTTCTTGTCTGAATACTCATAGAGCTTAGAGTACAGGCCAATGGCACTCATAGCACCTTTGACTACTTCGTACTTCTTCAGCTTCTTGTCGTCTGCGATATCAGCAAACACATCATGCTTGCTCAAGACCTTTTCAACCCCAAAGGATTTACCTACACCTGGGGGCCCTGTTACGATCATAGCACGTACATCGCCCTTCTTAACCGCACGGGTCATGTCGTCTAAGATCTCGAAACGATCACGCAGGCGGTTCAGGATCTGCTCATCCGTTTCCTGGCTGATGTCTTTGACAACGGGTGCTGTTTCTAACGATTTATGTTCTGCTTGCAATGCCATAAGCATCTTTGAAGTTACAACCTTAGTCATTCGCGCTCCTTATTTAAAAAGTAATTATAACATAGCTAGGGCCTAAGCCCTAGCCTTTTGAATTAATCCATCCTGCTACCAGCATAGGCTCGCAAGCCCAACTGGGTCAAGTACTCGGCGTAGGCATAGGCGCCTGCTTCTTTGACTGAAATACTCTGTGTAGGAATGCCTGCTGGATCCCACATGCTGAGACATTTGGGTTTGTAGTCCTTACGGAAGCCTGCGGCAATTAATTCTTTTGCCTGCGCTGAGTTAGTACGGTCGACGTATACATCAACCCAACCAAAACCGCAAGCATCGCGCTCGCCTACCTTTGCGTACATCTCAAGTCCTGCTTGCTCTGCTACTCGCTTGCCTGCACGGATCAATTCTGCTGTTACCATAGTGTCGCTCCTTATTGTGTTGTGTAAGTATGTATTATAACAGCTTCTGCTTAGGCAGTCAACCGATATATAACGCCTTGTGGGCTGACTTTTTTGGTAAAACCTTTAGCTGTCCATTCAGCTTCCAGTGCTCTCAAGTTAGTACGATCTTTGACTACAGCGCCGTCTACTTTGATGCTAACACCCTTCTTGCCATATGCTTCGTAGATGCCCTTTGCGGCATACACCATGCTCATCACTGTGAGCATACGAGTGATTTGATTTTGGATTGTCAGAGCATAGTGGCTCTTGTTGTTAGTGTTACGGCGCTGTGCATCTTGTGCCGCAAACCATTTTGTTGGTGCTTCGTCTGTTTTGATGAAAGCTGTTTGCATTTAGTTCGCTCCTTGTTAGTGTTTAAAGTACTATTATAGTCTCTTAGTCCTGTCTTGTCAAGCCGTTTACGCCCGCGAATGTGAGAATTAAGCCACACATTCCTAGAACAAAAAGAGCCAACATGTTGTCGTCAGGTGCTTCGTCTAGGGCGCCTACTACACCGTAGATGAGCAAGAATCCGGTAATGGTTACGATGACATCGCAGAATTGGTTAAGTTTACTTCTCATATCAAGCTCCATAGTAGTAAGAATCAACAACATCGGGCAAGGGTTGCAACATCACAGCAGGGTAGGCAATGCTTCCCTCATAGTCCAACTGGCTACGCTCAAAGTCGGTCCTGTAGTCGTCTGCCACTACACCGTAGCCAACTAGGGTGTTGCTGGCATAGTCATCTGAGTATTCAAAGCGTGGGCGGAGTGCTTGAACCAGCTCAGCGATGTGCTCATCGGAAGGTGTTTCTACACCTAGTTGATAGAAGTAGTCCTCACCGCCTTTGAACTTCCAACGCTGGGGGCACTCACCTTCGCCGTCCCAATCGTGGGCACCATAGTTCTCCATGTACTGTGTAGTGATGTGTAGTTTCAAGGTTCGCTCCAATTAATTAACTAATACAAGTATTATACGGCCTTTTGGCTGGTTAGTCAACCATTACAGGCCTAAGGCTTTCAGGCAATTCTAAGCCCAGGATTTCGCAAATGCCTTCATAGTTGCACTGGCAGTCCATGGCCAAGGTTTCGATGTACTCTGCGTCAAAGTCCTTGATGTCTACACCGATCATTTCGCTGAGGATTTTGGCTGCTTCTTTGACCTGCTTAGTTCTGTTGAATTTCATAGTTCGCTCCTATTAATTAACTATAACTCTATTATACGGCCTTTTGGGCCTTTTGTCAACCATTTAATCCCAGCTCTTTTTACCGCCATGCATCTCATTGTAGGCATAGCCCGCATAATAGGCTTCCAACTCTTGGGCATTAAGGCGCTCAACTCGCTGGCTAGTACCTGTACCTTCCTGATAGAAATGCGGGTCCTTGCCTCGACCGTACCACGAGTCTGCTGAGCCACGATCGAATGGGCCACCGTGGCGTGAGTCGTATTCTTTGCCTTCAAATACTATACGGCAGTATTGATCTTCTTGTAACAT